>ENA-OYYR01000480-OYYR01000480.1-human-gut-metagenome-genome-assembly--contig:-NODE-480-length-19048-cov-4.202601_pt1 | contig 19048 bp, 15 predicted proteins | sample MGYA00244066_ERZ653454 | MGnify/ENA primary metagenome ERZ653454 (study PRJEB26926, sample SAMN06165163) | human gut metagenome | biome: ENVO:00009003; feature: ENVO:2100002; material: ENVO:00002003...
GGATAGGCATCGCTTCGGCAGCCGTAAACAAGCTGGACTATGCCGCTTCCGGTGGTATCCACTCGCCCGAAGGCGTTGTCAAGGCAATATTAGCAGGTGCTTCGGCCGTAGAGATATGCAGTGTGCTTTATCAGAATTCAGCTACCATCATTGAGGAGTATATCCGTTTCCTCAACTTGTGGATGGACCGCAAAGGTATGGAAACCATCAGCCAGTTCAAAGGTATTCTGAACGTAAACGACCCGAAGGGAGTCAATACTTTCGAACGTACACAGTGCCTGAAATACTTCTCTTCACATGAATGAGACAAAAGGCTGACAAGAAGACAATAAAATTGAAAGGGTGATAACACTACAATGACGTTATCACCCTTTCATTTTATACTATACCGCTATCTTTTCATTTCTTCTTATCCAGCGCCTCAAAGCAGGAATTCTTGCTCACGAATTCCGGAACAATATCCTTCATGGCAGCAACAATTTTCATCTGGTCATAAGTGTAACTTACATCAATCAGCTTCTGAATACGCTCCTTCACCTCGTCATAGTCATACTCACGCACCGTGGCAATCATAATCTTCTCATGGTAGGTGGGCTTTGTAAGCTCCTTCACATTCAAAAGTTCCTCGTAGAGCTTCTCGCCATGACGGAGACCGGTAAATTCAATCTTCACATCCGTACGTCCGGAAAGGCTGATCATACGCTTGGCAAGATCCACAATCTTCACCGGCTTACCCATGTCGAAGATGTAGATTTCACCGCCGTTACCCATACTGCCGGCCTCAAGGACAAGGCGGCAAGCTTCGGGAATGGTCATGAAGTAACGGATTATCTCAGGATGGGTCACTGTCACCGGGCCGCCACGCTGAATCTGGTCGCGGAAACGGGGAATGACAGAACCGTTGGAACCCAGCACATTGCCGAAACGCGTAGTGATGAACTGAGTGGCATGGCCTCCCTCCTTCTGCAACTTCTTCGCAAGAGACTGCACATAAATCTCGCAAATACGCTTGGAACAGCCCATCACGTTTGTAGGGTTAACAGCCTTGTCCGTAGAAATCATCACAAACTTCTCGGCACCGTATTTCACGGCAAGATCGGCAACGGTGCGCGTACCGAATACGTTCACCTGGATGGACTCGGAAACGTTGTCCTCCATCATCGGCACATGCTTGTAGGCGGCCGCATGGAAAATATACTGGGGCTTGAACTCCCTGAAGATATCCTCCATGCGCGTGGCATTGGAGATGTCGGCTATGATGGTCTCGGCATCGATGTCGCGCCAACGGTCCTGAAGTTCCAGACGGATGTCATGCAGAGGAGTCTCGGCTTGGTCCACTAAAATAAGCTTGTAGGGATTGAACGAAGCCACCTGGCGCATGATTTCACTACCGATGGAGCCGGCGGCGCCCGTAATCATCACACGCTTGCCCTCCAGATGAGAGGCAACCTTATGGATATCTATCTCGATAGGATTGCGCTGAAGCAGGTCCTCAATCTGAATTTCCTTCAACTGTGTGCGGCTCAGCGCCTGACCGTTCCACTCGCTCAAAGGAGGCGCGATCATCAGTTTGATGTTGTGCACCAGCAGGCGGTCAGCCATGTCGGACTTCTTCAGTTCCTCCATCTTGGCGGGAGAAATGATGATGGTCTGCACATCGCGGTCGTTCAGCACATCAATCAGCGTATCATCGTTGGGGAACACCCTGACACCCATCATCACCTTGTTGATAAGCTCAGGTTCGTCCGCAATGAATCCGCGCAGACGGTAGTGGTTGCGCAGATTGACACGCAATGCCTTGGCAATGTTGACCCCGGCTTCCTTGGCACCGTAAATGAACACATTGGCACTATGGGTGCCGTCGAAGTTCAGCGCCTCGAAGAAAGTCTTGACAATCACACGGGAGCATGCCATCATGGCAAAGCTGATGATATAAGACATGAACAGCACGCTGACCGGAGCCAGGTTAAACTCCAAATAGCTTTCCGTCAGGACGCTCGTTATCATCAGCAGTGCATACGACACCGTCAATGACACAAAAATGCGCATGATATCCACAAAGGAGGAAAAGCGCAGTACATTGGAATACGTACGGAAAACACGGAAGAAAATCAAGTTGACAACAACCGTCCATAAAATGGTCTTGTCAATGGTAGAGGATTCCAAAAAAATGCTTCTGAAATCATATCGGAGAGCATAGGCCAACAGACTGGATATGACGATGATAAATACATCAATTAATAGAATAGTCCATATCGGAAGCACTTTCGCGGAAAGATACCGATGAAAAAAATTTCGCTTCATTTCGCTTGACAGTTTTGTTTTAGGCGAGGCAAAGATACACTATTTTAGGCAAAACAGACAATAAATCGATAAAAAAATGTTATAACAACTATTTATCGTCTATAAAGAAACCATCCCGCCTCCCCCGTTTTAACAGTCGGAAAGCGGGATAGAAATAGTTTTACCCCGGAAAATGCGGTATCCGCTACATCAGATTACTTGCCAACTCGCTCAACTGGCTACGTTCTCCTTTCACCAGATTGACATGGGCAAACAAGTTCTGGTCCCTCATACGGTCTATCATATAAACAAGCCCATTGGACTGACTGTCCAGATAGGGTTGGTCTATCTGCTGAATATCACCGGTAAACACCATTTTTGTACCTTCGCCGGCACGGGTGATGATGGTCTTAATCTCATGTGGGGTCAGGTTCTGGGCTTCATCGATAATACAGTAGGTTTCGCTCAAGCTGCGCCCACGGATAAAGGCTAATGCCTCGATGACCAATTGTTCACTTTTTTGCATATCCTCCAAGCGTTTCACTTCAGAGGAATTGGCAGCGAACTGATGCTTGATTACATTCAAATTATCGAACAAAGGCTGCATGTAAGGAGCCACTTTCTCATTGGCATCACCAGGAAGGAATCCAAGGTCTTTATTGGATAAGGCCACGATGGGACGTGCCAGAAGAATCTGCTTGTAGTCGGTAAGTTTTCCCAATGCGGCGGCCAATGCCAGCAGGGTCTTGCCGGTTCCCGCCTTGCCGGTCAGGGCAACCAACTTGATGTTCGGGTCGTTCAGCACCTCAAAAGCAAAGCTCTGCTCGGCATTACGCGGTTCAATGCCATAATTCCTTGTCTTGTTGACCCGACAAATCGAATGGGTAAAGGGATTATAACGTGCAAGCACACTGCTGCGGTCACTCTTCAGCACAAAGCATTCGTTGGGGCGAATGATGTCCTTAAAATCGAACTCGTTGATGTCCAGTCCTTCTTTGGAAGAATAAATGCGGTCTATCAGCACAGGGTCAATACCCTCGAACACTTCATTCGACTTTTCGAATATATCCACATTGATTACCTTATCATTGATATAGTCTTCGCACAGCAGACCGATGGAACGCGCCTTCATGCGCAGATTCACGTCTTTCGTGACAAGGATGGTTTTCATTTTAGGCTTTTTGGTGGAAAGCCAGTCCACTACCGACAGAATCTGATGGTCGGGGATGCGTTCGGGAAAAGAATCACGTACTCGGGGAGAGTCCACCATGCCTGCCACCACAAACAGACGGCCTAAGCCCTCTCCCAATGGCGCCCCTTTGGTGAACAGATTGTCATCGGTAATCAAATCTAGCTCACGGACAAACTCACGCGCATTGAAATTAATCTGCTCATTGCCTTTCTTGAATTTGTCCAGTTCTTCAAGGACTACGATGGGAAGATAAATGTCATTCTCCTGAAAATTCTTCAAACAGTTATAATCGTGAAGAATCACATTCGTATCAATCACAAAATTTTTCTTAGCTCCCATACACGTTAGATTTAAATTGTTAATACCTTTGCATAAGCTTAAGATAAGCTACACTGCAAGCAATTTCAAGCAAGCTTGATTGCGTTCGGTCTGCATTATCTTTGTCGCTTTTAAAGATAACAAATTAATAGGGAGAAAGGATTGCTTCTCCGTTAAATATTATAAAAGATGGATTATCAGGACACTTTAACTTACTTATATAACAGTGTGCCCATGTTTCAGCAAGTGGGCGGCTCAGCATACAAGGAAGGATTGGAAAACACTCTGACCCTGGACGCACACTTCGAACATCCCCACCGCAGTTTCCGCAGCATTCATGTGGCCGGTACCAATGGAAAGGGTTCCTGCTCGCATACGCTTGCCGCCATACTGCAAGAAGCAGGATACAGGGTCGGGCTCTATACCTCGCCCCATCTGGTGGATTTCCGGGAGCGCATCCGGATTAACGGACAGCCTATACCCGAGGAATACGTCATCCGTTTTGTAGCGCAGGAACGTGGATTCTTCGAACCCCTCCACCCCTCCTTCTTTGAGCTGACCACTGCCATGGCCTTCCGCTACTTTGCGGATGAAAAGGTGGATGTAGCCGTAATCGAGGTGGGACTCGGCGGACGCCTGGACTGCACCAATATCATCCGTCCGGATGTATGCATCATTACCAACATCAGTTTTGACCATACTCAATTCCTGGGGGACACCTTGGCAAAAATCGCAGGAGAGAAGGCAGGAATCATTAAAAGCGGTATCCCCGTTGTAATCGGCGAGACCACTCCCGAAACGAAACCGGTATTTCTGGAAAAAGCACAGACAACGGGTGCTCCCATCTACTTTGCCGAGGAGAATGACCGTGAAGACTATCCCGGAATAGAATACGAACTGAAAGGGCTCTACCAGCAGAAAAATGCCCGGACCATCCTCACCGCCCTCCCGCTACTGAAAGAAGCCGGCTACCGGCTGGACGGACAAGCGGTGCGCAATGGCTTTGCCCGTGTGGTGGAACTGACGGGCTTGATGGGACGCTGGCAAAAACTGCAGGACTCGCCCACCCTGATTTGTGACACCGGCCACAATGTGGGAGGCATCACCTACATTACAGAACAACTGAAACAGCAAACTTACCGCCAGCTACACATCGTCATAGGCATGGTCAATGACAAGGATATACGGGGGGTACTGGCCCTGCTGCCCCGGGAAGCGACCTACTACTTCACCAAAGCCAGCGTGAAGCGGGCATTGCCCGAAAGCGAACTGCAGGAGCTTGCCGAAGCAGCAGGGCTGGAAGGACATTGCTATCCTGATGTACCTGCCGCCGTGCGGGCCGCACAAGAAAAAAGCCTCCCGGAAGATTTCATCTTCGTGGGAGGCAGCAGTTTCATTGTGGCCGACTTGTTAGCGAACCGCGATGCACTCAATCTCCACTAAGGCATCTTTGGGCAGCGCCTTCACTGCCACAGCCGAACGTGCCGGGAAAGCACCGTCAAAATAAGTGGCATATACCTTGTTCATATCAGCGAACAAGGACATGTCTGCCAGGAAAACAGTTGTCTTCACAATATTCGCCATACCCAGCCCTGCCTCTTCCAGGATATGCTTTATATTCTCCAAGGACTGGCGAGCTTGCGCTTCCGCACCTTCAGCCATCACTCCGGTAGCTGCGTCAATAGGCAACTGACCTGATACAAATACCATTCCGCCGGCTTCGATAGCCTGGCTATAAGGGCCTATGGCGCCCGGTGCCTTCTGGCTACAAATCACTTTCTTCATGATTGTCAAAGTTTGTTTTTATTAATAATCGAGTCTATTTTCCTTTTTTGAAATAAAAAAATCCGAAGTATATGCAGTATTCCGGAAATCCACGCATTTTATAAATAAAACAACGTAATTTCACTCATAACCTGTTATACCTAGACTTAACTCATTTAACACGGGGGAGTTCCCCAAAACAGAGGCTCTGCTTGCGAAAGCAGAGCCTTTATTCTATCCCATCCCTTTACTTGCAATGCTTCTCAATCAAAGCATCCACATTGGGGTCACCCAATTCCTTTGCCTTGGCAAAGCTGGCACAAGCTTCCTTGTCCTTCTTCATCTGCAGCTGGGCGATACCCATCAGACGGTAGGCTTCGGCATATTTAGGGTCTTTCTCCAGAGCAGCCTTCAGCACATTCAACGCCTCCTCGTAACGTCCCACGCGAAGATTCACCACTGCCAGTTCGGCACGGTAGGTCAAATCTTCCGGATTCAGTTCGATGGCCTTCGCCATATCGTCCAGCGCACGCTGGTACTGCTTGGCCTTCAAGGCAGCCTGCTCACGGTAATAGTAGAACATGTCGTTCACTTTACCGTTCACGGCATTGTAATAGGCGTCATAATCCAGCATGGCATTGCGCGCCTGGTCTGCATTCATGCGGGCTTGGGCACGCTCCAACAAATAAGGGGCGGCTTCCTCCGTATAGGGCTGGGTAAAGCGGGCCACACAACTGTCCATCAGAGCCAGTACCTCTTCGGCAGGTGCCTGCATCAGTTCCTTGGTCTTGGCAGCACTGAAGAAGGTAGCCGGAGAGGCCAGAATGGTCTTATTCACTTTATCATAGCTGGTAAATGCCGACGGATACTCCTGCTTGGCAAACAGGATGTCACCCTCCAACTGGACATAAACCGGAAGCTCGTCAATGGCTATCGCTTTCCGTACCTCGTCCAGAGCCTTGTCGAGCGACCAGTCCTTATAAACTTTCTCGGGCTTGCCCAATGCATAATTATAGATTATCTTGGCCCGGTTGTAATACACATCATCTTTCTTTGCGGCAACCTCCAAAGCCTTATCCATGTCTGCAGCAACCTTATCCATGGAAGCATCTTCACGGGACATGAACAGATGCTGGGAAGCACGGCGCAGATAACCGTCGGCACTGGCAGGATATTGTGCAATGAAATCGTTCAGAGTCTCCATATACTTCTCCGGAGACAGTTGGGAAGAAGCCATGTAGAGGAACACCAAAGCCTGCTCCTCGGTATCGGGCAATGCCTTCTTGATACCGATGCCCTTCAATGACATATCTCCATAAGACAATGCGGAGATATTCTGCGACATGGCGAAATTGGCATCAATGGCATAGCAGATGGTAGCCGTGTCTTGTCCGGAGGACTTCTGCGCAAGGCCGAAGACCTGCCCGTCCACAGTCATCAGCGGACAACTCACCATCTTGTCCTTCAGACGCATATCGAGCGTATAATAGGAATAGTTGCCGGAAATCTTATCAGCTTCCTTTACTTTCCCGGCAGTGAAGGAACGGTCCTTCTGGGTGGAATAAGGCAGCAGATATACATCCGCACCGACGGCCGGAGCCACAGCAGCCAAAGTGAGTGCCGTGACTTTCTTTCCGGGGATGCCGACACGGAACTTGACAACATCGTACATGTCATCAGCTCCCATAATGGCCTCCACCGGCATCTGTGCCCCGTCCGAGCTCATCACAACGGCGCGCTGGGCACCTTTGAACAAGGTGTAGTCAGAAAGCGCAATGCCATCTTCAGTGACAAAAAAGCCGTTTCCAGTATTCAGTATCTTATCGTTCTGGTCGTAAGTCACTACCGAGAAAACCGCACGTTTGGCTTTGTCTACCCACTTCGGGGCTTGTGCCACACTCCACTGAGCCAATAAACAGAGAGTGAGCATCAACAGCAATTTCTTTTTCATATCTTAGTTGGTTCTTTGTTTTACCGCTTCATAAATCAAAATGCCGGCTGCAACGGAAACATTGAGGGACTCGATGGTTCCCAACATGGGAATTTTCACCCACTCGTCACACAACGCCAGGTTGTCATAGGACACCCCCTTGTCTTCGGCACCCATAATGATGCACATCGGACCGGTATAGTCGGCTTTGGTATAGTCGTAATCGCCTTTCTCCGTGGCTGCCACGATATGGAAACCACTATTCTTGAGGAATTGCAGGGTCTCTTTCAAGCTGTGTTCGCGGCAAACGGGCAAAGTGTGCAAGGCTCCTGCCGAGGTTTTCATGGCATCTGCGTTGACAGATACACTGTTCCGTGCAGGGATAATCACGGCATCTACCGCCGCACACTCGCAAGTACGGGCAATGGCGCCGAAATTGCGGACATCCGTGATGCCGTCAAGCATCACAAACAGAGGATTCTTGCCCTGCTCGAAAAGGAAAGGTACCAAGTCCTCCGTCTTCTGGTAAGTGACTGAAGAGATGAAGGCAATCACTCCCTGGTGATTCTTCCGCGTCACGCGGTTGATGCGTTCCACCGGAACGCGCTGTACCGGTATCAAAGTCCCTTTCAAGACAGCGAACAGCTCTTTTGACAAATCACTCTGAATGTCCTTCTTTACCAATATCTTGTCTATCTCTTTTCCTGCCTGAATGGCTTCTATCACGGCACGGACGCCGAAAATCATTTCACTGTTATCAACCATATATGGGTATTTACTATTTGACGATTTACTATTTACTATTTGATACTTCCAGCAATGCTCTGGCATTGTTCAGTGCGGCTTCGGTCAGCTTAGCGCCACTCAGCATATGGGCTATTTCTTCCACACGTTCATCGTCGGTCAGACGACGGATGTGACTGTTTGTTTCCGTCTCGTTGTCCTGCTTGTACACCTTGTAATGGGCGCGTCCACGGGCAGCAATCTGGGGTAGATGGGTAATGCTGATTACCTGGCGGTCCTGCTCGCCCATCTCCTGCATGATATCCGCCATGCGGTCGGCTATCTCGCCGGAGACTCCGGTATCTATTTCGTCGAATACAATGGTAGGAAGCTTGACGGCACCGGCTATCATTGCTTTGATGGAGAGCATGACGCGGGCTATTTCACCACCCGAAGCTACGGAGGAGACGCTTTGCAATGCCCCGTTCTTATTCGCGGAGAACAAGAAGTTCACAGTATCCGCCCCGTGTATGCCCGGCTCTTTGCGGGCACCTATCTCTACCTGGAAACGGACATTGGGCATGCCCAACGGAACCAGCCGCGCAGCCATCTGCTTCTCCACTTCACGGGCAGCGGCAGTACGCGCCTTGGTGAGGACAGCAGCCTGCTTTTTCACCTTATTATATAAAGCGTCGCAACGCGCTTTCAGTTCCTCGATGTGCTCGTCGGACGAAGTGATGGCTGAGAGTTTGGCGGCGTATTCATCCGTCAACGCCAGAAGTTCGCCGACAGTGGAAACGCGGTGCTTCTGTTGGAGCGTATAAATCAAGTTCAGACGTTCGTTCACTTCATCCAGACGTTCGGGGTTGAACTCTATTTCATCCTCCTTACCCGACACTTCCTGCGAAATATCCTTCAACTCGATATAAGTGCTTTCCATGCGTTCGGCAAGTTCTCCGGCAACCGGATAAACCCTCTGCAGGCCGAGCATCGTGTTCAAGCATTCCTTCAGCCCGGACAACAAGCCTCCTTCGTCCGAGTAGAGCGTCTGCCCCACCCGATAGAGTCCGGCCTTTATCTCTTCCGCATGGCTCAGCGTATCCGCCTCTTGCTCCAGCTCCTCCTGCTCACCGGCAGACAAGTGTGCCTCTTCCAACTGTTCCAGTTGGAAACGGATATAGTCTTCGTCCGACTTATCCTGATTGGCACGGGCAACAAGGGCCTCCAAATCCTGCTGTGCCTGCTTCCATGCTCCGAAGATATGCTGGTAAGCAGACAAGGCCTCTTCGTTATGCGACAAGATGTCCAGTACATTCAACTGAAATCCTTCCTTGTTCAGCAATAGGTTCTGATGCTGGGAATGCACGTCAATCAGCAGTTCTCCCAACTCCTTCATCTGAGCCAATGAAGCAGGCGTGTCATTGATGAATGCCCGGCTCTTGCCCGAAGCGGACACCTCGCGGCGCAGGATGCATTCTTCCTCGTACTCCAACTCATTCTCCTCAAAGAAAGGCTGCATACCGTAAGCGGAAATATCAAAACGGGCCTCGATAATGCACTTCGAAGCTCCTACACGAATGGCTTTCACATCGGCACGCTGTCCCAGCAGCAGACCGATGGCACCCAGAATAATGGATTTTCCAGCACCGGTCTCACCCGTTATCACCGAGAAACCGCTGCTGAAGCTGATATCGAGCTTTTCAATAAGCGCATAATTCTGTATGTAAAGCGAACGCAACATAAGGATATTGACGATTTGACGATTTACTATTTACTATTTAAATCTTTCACCAGACGGTCTACGATGTCGGCAGCCACTTCGGCTTTGGACTTCAAGGGGTAGTCCGTCTTTCCCTGGTGGTCTATGATACTGATTTTATTGGTATCGCAACGAAAACCGGCTCCCTTGTCGTTCAGGGAGTTCAGCACGATGAAGTCCAGATTCTTGCGGTTGAGCTTGTCTTCCGCATTCATCTGCTCGTTATGAGTCTCAAGGGCAAAGCCTACGAGGAGGCGCCGTTGGTGCTCTGTATCGTTCTTCAGATTGCCTAAGAAAGCGGCTATGTCGCGGGTAGGTTTCAAGTTCAAACTCATCTCCCCGGTCTTTTCGCGCTTGATTTTCTCATCCGCCACTTGTTCGGGGGTGTAGTCTGCCACGGCAGCCGTCAAGATGGCGGCATCGGCATGGACAAAGGCGGCGGATGCAGCCTCGAACATCTCCTGCGCCGACTCTACCGCATGGTACTGGTGCATCGGGAAGTAAGTGCCTTGCTGCACCGGACCGGCAATCAGTATCACCTTGGCCCCTCTGGCGGTACATTCATCTGCCAGGGCAAGTCCCATCTTGCCGGAAGAATAGTTGCCGATGAAGCGCACCGGGTCTATCTTCTCATAAGTAGGTCCTGCGGTTATCATCACTGTCTTGCCCACCAGGTCGCCATCTTTGGCAGCAAAGTACATTTCCAGGTGGCGGATGATATTCTCCGGCTCCTCCATACGGCCTTTCCCCACCAGATGGCTGGCGAGTTCTCCCGTAGCAGGTTCTATGATGTGGTTTCCATAAGAGCGGAGTGTATCCAGATTCTTTTGGGTGGAAGGATGGGCATACATGTCCAGGTCCATGGCAGGCGCCACAAACACCGGAGCTTTGGCGGAAAGATAGGTGGTAATCAGCATATTGTCTGCCACGCCATTCGCCATCTTGCCGATGGTGGAAGCCGTAGCCGGGGCTATCAGCATGGCATCTGCCCACAGACCGAGGTCCACATGGCTGTTCCAGGTGCCATCGCGTTGGGCAAAGAACTCACTGATAACCGGTTTGCTGGTCAGGGCAGAGAGCGTGATAGGGGTAATAAATTCTTTTCCGGCAGGCGTAATGACCACCTGCACCTCTGCACCACGCTTAATCAGTCCGCGAATAATATAGCATGCTTTATAGGCGGCAATGCTGCCCGTAATGCCCAATACTATTTTCTTCCCTTTCAGTATATTTGCCATTTATTTCTGAGTCATTTCACGCAGACGTATCTTGGTCAGCGTGGCTTTGGTATTCAGGGTAAAATCACTGTTCAGAATCCAGCTGTAATAGCCGGGGTCGCGCTTCAAGACATCGGATACCGACATGCCTTTGTACTTGCCAAAATTGAATACTTCCACACCTTTATCGTCGTAGACCATACGGCCGGCAAAGTCCACATTCTTGTTGAAGCTGGAATAGTCGGCAAGGAAAGCCACGTCATTCTGCAACTCCGGATAGCGGTCCAACTGCGACATCAGCACCTCGTAAGTGGCACGTGTATCAGCCTCTGCCGTATGGGCGTCTTCCAGATTCTTGCCGCAATAGAATTTATAGGCAGCAGACAGCGTGCGTTGCTCCATCTTGTGGAAAATGACCTGCACGTCCACAAACTTGCGGCGGCTCATGTCAATGTCCACACCGGCACGAAGGAACTCTTCCGCCAGGACGGGGATATCAAAACGGTTGGAGTTGAAGCCCGCCAAGTCGCATCCTTCAATGTCATTGGCAATGTTGCGCGCCACTTCCTTGAATGTGGGGCAGTCGGCTATATCGGCATCGTAGATGCCATGAACGGCAGATGCTTCGGCAGGAATGGGCATTTCGGGGTTGATACGCATGGTTTTGGACTCCTCATTCCCGTTGGGATATACCTTGAGGTAACAGATTTCGACAATTCGGTCTGAGTTGATATTGGTACCCGTAGTCTCCAAATCAAAAAAGACTATCGGATTTTTCAGATTCAATTTCATTGTTTTTTCGTTTTATAAGCTCTGGCTATGAGCTATAAATTATAAGTTTAACTTACAAGCCACGAGCTACAAGTACCGTGCGGCATAATTGCGCAGCCACTTGTAGCTCGTAGCTCATAATCCGATTGCTAATATTCATCAGTCATTCAGCATCATCGGCATCAGCAGCATCAGCAAGTCTTCGTTCTCTTCCTGCTCTACCGGAATAATGACACCTGCACGTGAAGGATCTGCCAGTTCGATAACGATTTCATCGGCAGAAATGTTATTCAGAATGTCAATCAGGAAAGTGGACTTGAAACCGATGCTCATCGGATTGCCCGCATATTGGCAAACCAGTGTTTCTTCGGCCGATGTAGAGAAGTCGATGTCCTGTGCGGAGATGACAATCAGATTCTCCTGCATACGGAGCTTGATAAGGCTGCTTGCCTGCGAAGAGAAGATGGACACGCGGCGCAAAGCACCGAGCAGTTGCAGGCGGTCTACCGTCACTTTATAAGGGTTGTTCTGCGGAATCACAGAGTTGTAGTTGGGATAGCGACCTTCGATAAGACGGCACACCATGCGGTAGCTTTCCAGTGTGAACACAGCGTTGCGTTCGTCGAACTCGATAGTCACCATGCCTTGCTCTTTCGGCAGCAGATTCTTCATCAGCGAAGCCGGCTTCTTGGGCAGGATAAAGGCGGCACGTTCGTTACCTTTGGCGGCCAGTGTCTTGCAGCGCACCAGCTTATGACCGTCTGATGCCACCATCGTGATGTCCTCCGTTGTGATATCGAAATAGATACCGTTCATCACGGGACGAAGCTCGTCATCAGCCGTAGCAAACACGGCACGGTTGATACCACCCAGCAACACTTGTGCATCCATTTCCACACGTACGGCATTGTCACCCAACATGGCAGACTGCGGGAACTCGTCCGCATTCTGCCCCATCAGGCTGTATTTACCGTTCTGATACTGTACCGTGATTTCAAGGGAATCCGTATTGATTTCAAAAGTCAACGGTTGTTCGGGAATTTCCTTCAAAGCGTCCAAAAGGGTTTTGGCTGTGACGGCAAAACGGCCGTCCATATCACTTTCATTCACTTCGACCGTAGTGACCATCGTCGTTTCACTGTCGGAAACAGTTGCAGACAAGGTTCCGTCTTGCAGTTCAAAGAGGAAACAATCCAAAATAGGCAACGCATTCTTCGAATTAATCACACGGCTGATAGCCTGCAAATGACTGGAGAGCGCAGTACTCGAAACGATAAATTTCATATCTTCTGTATATTTAAGTTTTTTATTTTGCTAACGTCTTAGAAACCGTTTTTATCTTTTTCAAACTGACGGACAAAGTTAAAAAAAGAATTCCCTACGACAAAGAAATAGCAAGAAAAAACAGCCGAATATTCGTCTCATATTCCTAAAAAATTGTAACTTCGCCGCATCATTTAAAAAGAAAACAATGGAATTTACAGGAAAAATCATCGCTATACTCCAGCCCAGAGGCGGAGTTTCCAAGTCAGGTAACGAATGGAAATCACAAGAATATGTGATTGAAGACCATGGCCAATATCCGCGCAAAATGTGTTTTGACGTATTTGGAGCGGACAAAATCGAACAGTTCAATATTCAGATGGGCGAAGAGCTGACAGTATCTTTTGATGTAGACGCACGCCAATGGCAAGACCGTTGGTTCAACAGTATTCGCGCATGGAAGGTAGAACGCGTAAGCACTGCCGCACCCGCTCCGGGCGCTCCCGTTCCACCGCCGGCTCCCACTGCCGCACCGGAATTCCTCGCAGGGGATGCAAAGGATGACCTGCCGTTCTAAGAATATGTTATAATTCACCACAGATTGCACAGATTAACACAGTTTATTCTAGAATTTTGATAATCAAGATTTTTTAGCTGTTTTAATCTGTGCAATCTGTGGTGAGTGTGTATTTTGACTTTCCTCGTGCTTATTTTCCCTCAGCACTCTACAGAATGACCGATTAATCACCCTTTATAAAGCAATACGATATTCGGATAAACCACCCCTTCTGTACAAGTGAATTGTACTGCAAGCATGAAATGACGGAAGAAGTTGGATTGACGGAAGAAGAAGTTCGGTATCAGACGCACATACGTTTCAGGCTGGCTCAGCATCATCTCCATATCCACCATCATCACAAAATTATATATGGGTGAAAGACTGCCTATACCCTCTTCGTACACCGGTGTTCCGTCTAACACATCTCCACTCTCCACCGCCTCAATATAGGCCGAAAGGCTCAGTGCATCGGGAGCCAGCAACAGACTACCCCGATAGAAACAGGCAAAGGTATAAAGGGCAGACTCCGTGATGCCCGTCAGTTGGGTGAGCAGCGTGTTACGGGGCAACACATATTTAGGGAACTTCCTTGCTTTGGGATACAACGAATTATTTGAAACCATTTTCGGCATAAGCGGAGCATCCTCTTCCTTGGGGGTACTGTAAAGCAGAGACTGCAAGCGGCGTTCCGCTGCCAGTTCATCCTTGAGAGGGATACACATCACGGCGCAAGGCAGCTTGTCCAACGTGTCTTTAGACTGGAACAAGCAAGACATCACGCTCTCGCCCGCATGCTCATTCAAGTAAGCAATCCACTCTTCGTCACGCTGCTTGATATAGTCTGAATAGGTGGCCTTGGCATACTCCTGACTGGCAGTAAAGCCAAACCAGGAATTTCTGTCAGACATTGCCCAGCGATCGTAAAAGAAAGTGGAAGACGGAAGCAGAGCCCCGGAAAATCCGTCCTCTACCGGCTGCTGCACCCGCAAGGCATTGATAAACGTCTGTGTGGAATCCGACCCATGGCTGATGCCGGAGCAATAAATGGCATCTTCATTGAACTTCATGTCAAACTCTGCCCAACTGCCCAGCTGCGTCTGCGAACGGATACCATCCGTAGGCTTCCCCATATCCACTCCTTTCATACGCACATAGACCGTGGCAGCCACGTTACTCTGCTTGCCCGCGTACATAGTGCGGAAAGAAGGGAGGTTCATCAGGGACTTTTTGCTGCGCCGCGCATCAATCACATGTTCTATCAAACGCTTCTGGAAACTTACAACCAGAAAATCGGGAGTGAAGTAGGCAGCCAGGAAACGACCGTCTGCCATGGGATAGATACGTATCTCCTCTCCCTTGTAATCGAAATACTTGGAAGGAAACGAACTGGAGCAGTACTTCTCCACAAAAGACTCCACCAACTCATAATCACCCGAACCCAAACTGCAATACAATACTTGGTTCATCGGTGTATCCGGCTCGTGAAAGCTAATCAGCATCTTGTTCATCTGTTTACTCAGTCCATGCGGAGTATCCTCCACCAAAGTATACAAATACTTCTTCAAGTAAACAAAAAGCTCCGATACGTATAGAAAATGATTGTCTTTGCTGCAATTCAGTTCATTGATATCCTCCACGAGGTCTGCCATACGGTCGGTTTCGAGTATGGCTGTGGCATCTTGCGGCACCAAAGTATAAAGATTGAAATCCTGCCGGTTCTCCACCGAATTCAACCGCAGGAAAGAATACACACCAAAACCGGTACATAGCAGCACTATGGACACAACGACAGCTATCTGTATGAGGAGTCGGAGTTTCATGGCATTTATTCATCAACTTTTGGCAAAAATAGCATTTTCTACTAATAAAACAAAACAAATGTTTCAAAAAGTTTAGAAATCTATTTCAAGTCCATCGTAGGCAAAGTGTACATGGGGTGGCAGCTGCTTTTCGATATCGGCATGAAGCCCTGCATGATGGCTCATATGGATGAAATAGGTCTCTTTGGCACCAATACGTCCGGCAGCCTCCAACGCCTCCGAAATACTCTGGTGCGTAGGATGCGGCTTTGGCCGTAAAGCATTCATTACCAAAACGTCCAAGCCCTTCAATTGTTCATAAGATTCCTCAGGCATCATGTGCATATCCGTGATATATCCCAGCCGGCCGCCAATGCGGTAGCCCAGGATGGGAAGCCTACCGTGCATCACCCGTAAAGGCAGCACCTCCGTCCGGTTGATGTGGAACGCCTGCCCCGCCTCCACTTCCTGCAGATAGATACGCGGAACTCCCGGATATACTTTATCGACAAAGCAGTAAGGCATCCTTGCCCGCAGATGGGCAGCAGTGTAGGCATCGGAATAGATAGGGATATCGGCAAAACGGCCGAACGGGCGCAAATCATCCAGACCGCCCACATGGTCATAGTGTTCGTGTGTCACCAGTACGCCGTCTATCTTCTCAAAAGAAGAAGCACGCAGCATCTGTTCCCTGAAGTCAGGACCACAATCTATCAATATCACCGCATCATCCGTATGCAGCAGGGATGACGCACGCAAGCGGTTGTCCCGCGGGTCAGTGGAAGTGCAGACCGGACAAGTACAGCCTATCTCAGGCACACCGGTCGAAGTTCCACTTCCTAATATTCTGAGTTTTCCCATTGACTAAATCAAATAAATTTCTAAAATCAGGTTATATACAACAATGTTTGGGTGTGTCAAAACTCTCTTACTATTTTATCAAACAAACTTCCGGGTGAATATCAATGCCGAATTTCTCGCGGACAGAAGCCCGCACGGCATCCGAAAGAGCGACAATATCCGCTCCCGTGGCACCACCCGAGTTCACCAGCACCAACGCCTGCCGGCCGTGCACCGCAGCAGGCCCCAGCGCCTTGCCTTTCCAGCCACACCGGTCTATCATCCAGGCAGCCGGTATCTTTACCCGACCGGCATCCACATCATAGTGGGGCATGTCCGGATATTCCCGTTGCAAAGACTCGAACTGCCGACGCGGCACGATGGGGTTCATAAAAAAACTACCCGCATTGCCCAGCACCTTCGGGTCGGGCAACTTGCTTTGACGGATGTCTATAATCACGCGGCGCAAAATTTCCAGATTCAGCACCGGATATTTCTCCAGCTCCTGCCGGATAGTACCGTAATCCAATGTATAATGTTCCCGTTTACTCAAGCAGAAGTTCACGTAAGTCACAAACACGGCCTTCATCTCCGGTTGCTTAAACAAGCTCTTTCTGTAGGAGTAGCCGCATTCATCCACCCCGTAGATACGCTTCTCCCTTGCCATATTTATGGTTTCCACGGATGTTATCAGGTCCTTTACTTCCACACCATAAGCACCGATATTCTGTACTGCACTTGCCCCGACCTCACCCGGTATCAGCGAAAGGTTCTCGGCACCATACCAATGTCGTTTCACACACCAAGCCACAAAATCGTCCCATACCACACCAGCACCCACACGCACCCACACGTGCTCCTCATCCTCTGACGTCACCTCCAGGCCACCGATACGTGAATGCAGCACCGTGCCTTCATAATCCTTGATAAAGAGCAGGTTGCTCCCTCCACCGATATGCAGCCAGGGCGCAACGACCTGTCCTGCTGCAATCAGCTCCCGCAGTTCATCCTCCGAACCGTATTCCAGAAATCTTGCAGCAGTAACGTCAATTCCAAATGTATTGGGTATCTTCCTCAAACCTTTCCTCCTTTATTTTAAATGCTCGTGTCTTCATATTTGTACAGCTCCCATCCTTTACTGCGTTTGCGGAAATAGAAGATATTGGAGTATCCGTTGCCTATGCCATTTACCTTCAGTATTTTGGTATCCGACAAGTCCTCATTCTTCTGTCCGTAATTGATATTAGACAATCTGTCGGTAGGCATTACCGGACGAAAGGCATACCACTGGTCCACATCCAAAGTAGTTTCCAGAATAGAAAACTCGTCATCAGGGTCTATGGTGATGAATTGTAGCGGATGCCTGATATGCTTGCTCTGATAGACACTGTCCGTCACAAAACGGGTATAGAATTCCACGAAGTCCTCATTTTCACCTTTCTCCATCTCGCGCAGGTTAATGGCCTCGAGCATCCACATTCCCCGCTTCCGTTCAAAATAATAACGCTTCACCATACGCGTTTTCAAGAAAATCCACTCCACTTGCACCGATGTCAGCGTAGTATCGCCCACCATGTCCATATCCTCTTCCTTATCAAAAAGCAAGGTGTAATAGTTCTGCTTGGTAAACAGATAATCATGCTTCCAAAACTCTTCCTCTATCTTTGACGGCGTGTCACGATTGTAATAGGGCAAAGGAAATACCGTCCTCTGCCTTTGCAGGGCATCATCCGAAGCATAATTGAAGATAAAATCATCAAACAGCTCGTCTGCCTCCATCGGCTTCGGTTCTTCCTTCACTTCTGCTTCCAGCAGCGTATCGGCCTTGTGACCGGCCGAATCCACCATTTCCGTAATGGTAGCAAAGGGATCCATTTTCGCCTTTTTGTTTCCGCACGAAATCAAAAAGGTGAACAACAAAAATCCCAATAAAAGTTTTTTCATTCTTTACGGACCGCTTACGGTCACTTGTTTAATTTAGCCCTTAATTTCTCAAGCATGTCTACGGTCATGGACTCCAGGTCGTACTGCGGCATCCAGTCCCATTCCTCGCGTGCACAAGAGTCATCCAGAGAGTCGGGCCAGCTGTCGGCAATGGCCTGCTTCAGCGGATCAATCTCGTATGCCATCTCAAAATCAGGCATATGCTTCTTAATTTCCTGATAAATCTGTTCCGGGTCAAAACTCATGGAGGCGATGTTGAAAGCGTTGCGGTGCTTCAGCCTTGCCGGTGCCGCTTCCATCAGCGAGATGGCCGCGTTCAGTGCGTCGGGCATATACATCATATCCATATACGTGCCGGCCTTCACCGGACATACGAATTTTTCTCCCTTCACGGCAGAGTAGAAAATATCCACCGCATAGTCCGTAGTGCCGCCACCCGGAGGGGTCACGTTCGAAATGATTCCCGGAAAACGTACCGAGCGTGTATCCACACCATATTTTGTATAGTAATAGTCACTCAACAATTCAGTCGTCACTTTTGTCACGCCATACATGGTACGCGGACGCTGGATAGTGTCCTGCGGTGTCTTCACATGAGGCGTAGCTTCGCCGAACGAACCGATGGAACTCGGAGTAAACACCTGTCTCTTATACACATCTCCGAGCCCACGAGACTGCAGCTAATC
>ENA-OYYR01000487-OYYR01000487.1-human-gut-metagenome-genome-assembly--contig:-NODE-487-length-18940-cov-5.553614_pt1 | contig 18940 bp, 10 predicted proteins | sample MGYA00244066_ERZ653454 | MGnify/ENA primary metagenome ERZ653454 (study PRJEB26926, sample SAMN06165163) | human gut metagenome | biome: ENVO:00009003; feature: ENVO:2100002; material: ENVO:00002003...
ACGAGATTAGCTGCAGTCTCGTGGGCTCGGAGATGTGTATAAGAGACAGGACTTCGACAAGGCCGCCGAACTGATGATGCCCCGCAGCCCGAAGCGCGGCTACGCCAACAAATACGTGGCATTGGCCGTCAAATCGCAGGCCATGCTTTACGCCGGCTCCGTGGCCAAGTACAACGAGACCGTTCCCGGCCGCCTCACCGGACTGGGCATGAAGACGGGCGTCCGCGTCATCGGCTTCGACCAGGCCACCGCCGCCGAGGCTTCCAAGCGTTACTTCTCGGAGGCATACAAGGCAGCCCGCGAGGTTATGGAAAAGGGCGGCTACAGCCTCTACATGAAGAAATGGGCCGAGGGCGACCGCGCCGCTCAGCGTCAGAACATGATCGACATGTGCTCCGACCTTGACAGCCAGGAGAACATCTGGATCCGCGAGTACCTCTACCCCACCACGACCCACTCGTTCGACGCATACAACGCTCCCTACGTGTTCCGTTCGCCCCTTAGCTCCGCCGTATGCCCCACAGCCGACTTCGTAGAGCTGTTCGAGGGATTCGAGCGCTATCCCGACGGTTCGCTGAAGGTGACAACCGGTAACTCCAACACCGAGGGCAACTACATCATGTACGACAACCCCGGCGACTTCTACAAGAACGCCGAGCCCCGTCTGCTCAGCTACCTCATCATCCCCGGCGACCAGTTCAAGAGCCGCGAGATGGAGATCTACGCCGGAGTCTACACCGGCACCACTCCCGTCAAGCCCCTGCTGAACGACTATTCCTATCAGAACCAGAACCAGAACTACCAGGCACTGGACATAGCCAAGGGCGATAACCCGACGCTGTTCCTTAGCCCCGACCCCAACAACCAGACCATCGTAGAGCTGCCCGACGGAACCAAGATGAACGCCTCCGGCGCCAACGGCCCGTTCTACAACTATGCGGAGTCCGCAATGACCGGTCTGTTAGGCCGCAAGTGGCTGAAGGACGATCCGTCGTTCACCGCACGCGAGGGTAACAGCGACCAGCACTACATCCTGGTTCGTTACGCCGAGGTATTGCTGAACGCCGCCGAGGCTGCCGTAGAGCTTTCCATCGCCGGTGCACAGAGCCCCGACGGCTCCGACATGCTGACAGTGGCCACCGACGCCATCAACAGCATCCGCAACCGTGCCGGCGCCACACTGCTGACAGGTCGCCTCACAGGCAGCGACAAGAGCCGCGACATCGTGCGCAAGGAACGCCGCAAGGAGACCGCCTTCGAGACCGGCACCAAGTGGGACCTGCGCCGCTGGCGTGTGAACGATTACGACAACCGCGACGGATTCTGGGGCGAGACACGCGACAAGAACAAGTTCAGCTCCAACTCGCACTTCCGTTTCCGCGGCATCTATCCCTTCTATTCGGCCCAGGACCGCAAGTGGTTCTTCGACGTACGCTTCGAATGCATCTCGCACAAGGAGTTCGAATACAATCCGGTGGACTACTACTTCGGCATCCCCGGCAACGAGGTTGTGAAGAGTCCCGTCATCGACCAGCAGCCCAACCGTTAACAATAGGCTCTGTTCCTTAAAAAATATTAACGCCAGGGCGGTGGATTTTCGAGGTAATTTTGCCGATCTGTGAGGGAGCAGCCTCGCGGCTGTGACCGAGCAGAACGGTAAAATTAACCGAAAAGACACCGGGCAAGGCACAGAATAATTAAATATAGAATAAACAAGGCCTGTTCATAATGAAAACGCCAAAAGAGAAATTACCTCCGTCTCGCAGTTGCACCTCATCTTTGGCCTTTTGACTCAGTCGCATAGCCCACTATGCTCCTGAGTCGGCAAGACCAAATCTGAGGCACACCTGCGACCCTGGCGTAAATATTTTTTAAGGAACAGAGCCTCAACACTTAAGACAACATGAAACTGATCAATATAACCGGCATGTGTGCCGCTCTCCTCATGCTCTCCTCGTGCAGCATGTTCGAAATCGACAACTACGACGAGCCCGAAGAAACCATCCAGGGCCGCGTGGTGGATGTCAAGACCGGAAATCCGGTGCTGACCGACCAGGGCAGCGAGGGTATCCGCGTACGCCTCACCGAGCTCAGCTGGGGCGACAACGTGGAGCACAACCCCGACTTCTTCTGCCGTCCCGACGGCACGTTCCAGAACACCAAGATCTTCAAGGGCAACTATAACATCCGCATCGACGGTCCGTTCATCCCCTTGGTTCGCGAGACTCCCGACGGCACCGTACTGGCCGACGAGACAATCACCACCGACATCAAGGGCACGACCAAGGTGGAGTTCAAGGTGCAGCCCTTCCTGAACGTCCGCATCGAAGGCGACCCCACCGTGAGCAACGGCGTGATCAAGGCCAAGGTAGTGGTGGAACGTGGCGTCAGCGAGCAGGAGTTCAAGGATAAGATCGAGCCTATGGGCAACTGGAACGACAACTACCTGAACATGACCGACATCCAGTTCTTCGTAAGCTACTCCAACTCCGTTGGCTACCGCGCACGCGACGACCGCTGGTCCAGCTCCATCAGCTATGCCGGCAATTCGTTCAACGACCTGTTCGGCACTCCGGTCACCATCACCTCCAACGGCACGATTCCTTCGGGCCGCAAGGTATGGGTGCGCGCCGCAGCACGTATCAATTTCGACACTCCCGTGGGCAGCGGTACACGCCGCTGGAACTATTCCGAGCCCATCGAGGTCATGATTCCCTGATCCGACTGATCAGTTACATTAATCTATAATAAAGGAGAGGCCCTCCTGAGGACATTCCCCCGGGGGACCTCTCCTTACTTCATTCTTAACATCATCTGCTTAACATTACCTGCTTCCATAATATCATGAATCCTGTTAAAGCATATACGATATATACCGGAATCCTGACGGCCGCCATGCTGTGTCTGCCGGGAACCGCATGTTATTCCAAAGACAACGTCAAGACCACCTTCCAGTCATCGCAGGAATGGCGCCCCACCATCGACAACCGCGCGGACGCCGTGATGGTGTACGGCATCGGGGGCAACCCCAGCGACCGGACCAGTGCCAAGAGCTTTGAAAGCCGCGTGCGCAGCTGGAAAGACCGTGGTTACATCATACATTACATGACCGGCATCGCCTGGGGCGAATACCAGGACTATTTCACCGGCAAATGGGACGGCAAATGGCATCTGGACGAAGGCCAGGTGACGCAGAAAGGCGACACCATCTGGCACGGTCACATGGTGCCTTACATAGTGCCGTCCATGAATTTCCTGAGCTACATGAAGGAGCGCCACGTCAAGCGCGCCATCGACGCCGGCGCCGAGGCCATCTTCATGGAGGAGCCGGAGTTCTGGGCGCGCTCCGGTTACAGCGACGCTTTCAAGCGCGAGTGGAAGGAGTATTACGGCACGGACTGGCGTCCGCAGCATGAGTCGCCGGAGGCCACATATATGTCCAACAAACTGAAATACCATCTGTACTACCGCGCGCTGAACGAGGTGTTCACCTACGCCAAGGAATACGGCAAAACCTTAGGCCGCGACATCAAGTGTTACGTGCCCACCCACTCGCTGGTGAACTATTCGCAGTGGCAGATAGTCAGCCCCGAGGCAAGCCTGGCGTCGCTCCCCTGCGTGGACGGTTACATAGCGCAGGTATGGACCGGAACATCGCGCGAACCAAATTTCTTCAACGGCATCCGCAAGGAGCGCGTGTTTGAGAACGCCTTCCTGGAATACGGCTCGATGGAGTCCATGACGGCTCCCACCGGCCGCAAGATGTTCTTCCTGACCGACCCCATCGAGGACTGGCCCCGCGACTGGGCCGACTACAAGCGCAACTATCAGGCCACGTTCACCGCCCAGCTGCTCTATCCGGGCGTCAGCGACTACGAGGTGATGCCCTGGCCCGAACGTATATACGAGGGACTGTACCGCACCAGCGCCGACAGCCAGGAGAAAACCCGCATCCCGCGCTTCTACTCCGCACAGATGCAGGTGATGATTAACGCGCTGAACAAGATGCCACAGAGCGACAACCGCCTGAACGGCAGCCACGGCATAGGTGTGCTGATGGCCAACTCGCTGATGTTCCAGCGTTTCCCGCAGCATAAAGGTTACGACGATCCGCAGCTGGCCAACTTCTACGGCATGGCGTTGCCTCTCGTGAAGCGTGGCGTGCCGGTCAAGACCGTGCATATCGAGAACTTAGCCTTCCCGGCCACTCTGCGCGACATCAAGGTGCTGGTGATGACATATTCCAACATGAAGCCGCTGGATCCGGAGGCTCACAAGCATCTGGCCGACTGGGTCAGAAAAGGTGGCGTGCTGCTGTTCTGCGGTTCCGACAAGGATCCATTCCAGGGCGTGCAGGAATGGTGGTCGACCAACGGCAATTCATATTCCGCGCCTTCCCAACATCTGTTCCAGACCCTGGGCATCGACATGAATGCCGGCGACGGCGAGTATAAGGTGGGCAAAGGCACGGTGATGGTGATGCGCCACGACCCGAAGGATTTCATAATCAACAAGGGCGGCGACGCCGACTATGTCCGTAACCTGACGGCACTCTATTCCGACCGTGCCAAGGCCGGCAAACTCGATTTCAAGAACGATTTCCAGCTGCAGCGCGGTGCGTACAAATTGGCCGCAGTGGTCGACGAGAGTGTAAGCGACAAGCCGCTGGTGCTGAACGGCCGATACATCGACCTGTTCGACCCCGAGCTGCCCGTGATGCAGTCCGTCACCGTGAACCCGGGTTCACAGTCGCTGCTGATCGACCTTGACAAAGTCAAGGACCGCAAGCGCGCACAGGTGTTGGCGGCATCCTTCCGTGAGTCGGACGAGACCCGCAACGGCAACTCCTACGCATTCACGGCCAAGAGTCCGGTGGAGACCGACGGCGTTTCACGCGTGTTGCTCCCGGCAATGCCTAAGTCGGTAACAGTGGACGGCAAGCAGGTGTTCAATCCGCAGGACTGGGACAATGCAAGCCGTACGTATCTGCTTAAATTCGAGAACTCGCCCGAGGGCAGGAAAGTCAGGTTCAATTGGTAAATGACGATGAGCGTATGAAACAGCCATTAAAATTCCTCCCCTACTTCAGGAACACAATATGGGGAGGCGATGAGATTTCCCGCTTCAAACAGATTTCTGTCAACTGCCGCAACATAGGCGAGAGCTGGGAACTGTCGGCTGTACCCGGCTGCGAGAGCATCGTGTCGGAGGGTGCCGACATGGGCCTTACGCTGAACGACCTGACGGCCAAATATGGCGAGACGCTGGTGGGGCCACGGGTCTACGAGCGTTACGGCAACCGTTTCCCGTTGACCATCCGTCTGATAGACGCCAACGAGGATGTCATGCTGGACACACTCAGCGACCGGACAGCCACCGATTCCACATCAGGGAATCAGGGCAATGCAAGTATATGGTATATACTTAATGCCTCCGATGGCGCCATGATATACACGGACTCCACCTATGGGAACGATGAATTCATGACCGGCACGTCCCCTGATGCCAATCAGGCCGGACAGATGAAGACCCACACGGGCGACACATTCCTTATGCCGGCACGATATGTCAGGGCCATCGGCGCCGGCAACTTCCTGGTCGAGATTCAGAATGCCTGCGATTCCGCCGGCGTGGACCCCGGCGACATCAAGGTGGAATACGAAGAAGTGACAGGCTCGCGTGTATTCTCCAATCCCGGGCAATCGCTGATGAGCCTGGTGTGCCTCAAGGGAACGGGCAGGCTCAAGGTGTCCAACGTGCTCACCACCGTACAGCAGGGCGAGACCATCCTGATTCCGGCCGCCGCCGACTCGTTTGAGGTGGAAGGCGACCTGTCGCTGCTGAAAGTGGCGATATGACGTAATTGTCGGGGCATCGTTTACGTTTAAACGACAAGAACAACCTTTTTTAGAATGAATAACGATAAAAGAATTGTATTTCTTGATTACGTACGGGTATTCGCCTGTTTCCTGGTGATGCTCGTTCATGCAAGCGAGAATTTCTACGGCGCGCCCGGTTCGACCGACATGGCGGGACCGCAGTCGTTTCTCGCTAACGAGACCGACCGCCTGTGGGTCTCGCTTTATGACGGTTTCTCACGTATGTCCGTCCCCCTGTTCATGATAGTGTCGGCGTTCCTGCTGGTGCCCATGAAGGAGGGGATGTCGGCCGTGGCGTTCTATAAGCGCAGAGCCGTCAGGATTCTTCCGGCATTCCTGTTCTTCATGATAATCTATTCCACCGTGCCGGTGCTGTGGAATCAGATCGACCTCGGGACTTCGGCCACCGACCTGGCGCGCATACCGTTGAATTTTCCGACCTTGGCGGGACACCTCTGGTTCATGTATCCCTTGATCAGCCTCTATCTGTTCATCCCGTTCATTTCGCCCTGGCTCGCCAAAGCCAAGGCATCGGAAGAAAGGCTTTTCATCGGACTGTTCTTCATATCGACATGTATGCCTTATCTCACCCGGTTTTTCGGCGAGATATGGGGACAATGCTTCTGGAACGAGTTCCATGCGCTGTGGTATTTCTCGGGATACCTCGGATACCTGGTACTGGCGCATTACATCCGCGTACACCTTGACTGGTCACGGACAAAGCGTCTGGCCGTAGGCTCATGCCTGACCGTGATCGGAGCCGTCTGGACTATCCTGTCGTTTTACATCCAGGCCGTACCCGGTCAGCTGCACGTGACGCCCGAACTTGAGATAGGATGGTCGTTCTGCACCATCAACTGCGTGATGCTTACCACCGGCGCGTTCCTGCTGTTCACCTGCATCCGCAGGACCGAGGCGCCCCGCTGGATTTCCGAGCTGTCGAACCTGAGCTACGGCATGTACCTGATGCACATCCTGTGGTTAGGACTGTTTGTCAGCATCTTCAAGGGGCAGATGCAGCTCCCCACGGCAGTAGCGATTCCGGTCATAGCATTGGCCACATTCCTGAGCTGCGCGGTCAGCACCAAAATCCTGTCGCTGATTCCCTTCTGCCGCTGGATGATAGGCATCAACCGCTCCCCCAACAAAGAACGTCAGCTCAGCGTGCTTCGTTGATTTCAGCCGTGCGTGCCTCAATGGCCGCATTAAGCATCTCGCCCTGTATGGCATCTTCAAGTTCCTTTTTGCTGATGCTTACGGGGCGCGCCATGAACTCCGGGATATTGTAAGACTTCATTCGATTGTCGTCATAATCCGGAGTGGCCTGAGGCAACCTGAATGGTTTCCGGGCCTTGCCGTTCCTGTCGAAATATGCTATATAAAGGCGGGTGTACGATCCGTCGTCACGCCGTGAACTGAATATAATCCAGCGGCCGTTTGACGACCAGCTGTGATAACTCTCCACATCCGGGCTGTTCACTTCCGAAAGGGGGCGGACAGCCTTTGTAGCGATATCAAGCAGGTAGAGGTCGGCGTCGCGGTGCCAGATATGGAATGTTCCGTACGAGCCTGCCGTAAACAGCAGATAGCGTCCGTCGGGCGAAGGTCGCGGGAGGGTCGCGCTTTTCCCTTGTCCGGATACCCGGAGCACCGTGTCTGTCCGGCCGAACGTCCGTGTAACCGGGTCAAATGGCTTGCGGTAGATGTCGTATTTGAAATCTTCGTAGTTAGTGTTTTCGTACACCTTCATTTCATCGGGGCTCATGGCCGGCACCTTGGCAGATACATACCACAGCGACCGTCCGTCGGGATGCCAGTACGGAAATGTTTCAAGTTCGGTGCTGTCGTTGGCTATGATTACTACACTGTTTTTCTCCACATCGTAAAGAACCAGGTCGGATGCTCCGTCCTGCACCTCCACCTTGTTTCGGTCGCGCGAATGGAAACTCTGCGAGGTTTCGTTAACGGAGTATGCTATCAGTGGCAACGTGGGGTGCCATGAGGGATAAACTCCGTTGGATATGGTGGCCGGAGTCTTGAGTGTCACTTTCGTAAGGATGTCTCCGCAGGCTATGACAGTGCCTCCGAGACGCCCGCGCACATGCATCTGCATCCTCTCACCGCGATTATAGTCCTGATAGGAATGACAGTTTATGCACTGGCCGTTGCCGAATTCCGACAGCGACTGGCTGTTGAATATCTCGCTTTCGTCGAAGTCTGTCAGACTGCGCTGGCATATCGCCATTGTCTCATAACCGATGTACGAAGGCTCGATCAGTCTGTAAGAGATGTATGGATCTATGCTGTCGGCTATGGCGTTGGGTTCCGTACTGTAGCGTTTCCACTTGCCGTTCCGGCGCACGAAAATGTCTGTATAGACGCTGTCGCCCTTAGCCTTACCTATCAGGTCGTGCCATTCATCGACAGGTATGTCAAGGTCACGGCCTGACACGACAATGCCTTCGGGATTGGCCTTGGTACGCAGTCGGGTCACATAATCGTCACCCTCGATTCCTATCCGGAAGTTCAGGGGTGCTATGTTGCATGGTATGGTCACCCCGGTGTAATCGGGCGTGACCGCCGCCGTACGGTCCCCCTCCTCGTATTCGGACGGAACTTTAGCGCCACACGACACAAGCACCATCGCCAATGTGGCGGCACTCAAAAGACATGATATGGATTTTTTCATCATTTAGAGTGTGTTTACTTTTAAACCGTTTTAACTAATGAATAGAGTGATTATTTAAACTTCAAATTAATCTTGAGGTCTTTTTTGGCTGATTTTGCCAAGCTTCGTCGGTCACGGTGCCCGCACCGCTCCCTCCTCGGCTTGCAAAATCATCTCAAAAAATCCTCTCAATCTTAATTTGATTTAAAAATAAACACACTCTAAGTCGTCTTCAAATCTTTGACAAAGAAGTAATAATACCAGTAGGTATTGCCGTATCCGCTGCGGAACAGTTCGCTGTTCACGGCATCGCTGTTGCCGGCATTCTGCTGCGCCATCTGCATGAAGCCCTCAAATCGCTTCTGCACATCGGGGTCTATGGCAAACTGACGCCAGTCCACCTTCCCCTCGAGAGCCGAGAACAGAATGGCCGCCTCCTGGTAATGGACGGGAAGACGCTTGTTATGGCGGGCGTAAAGCATAAACCTTGGCCAGAAATTATCGATATTCTTTTGTATCAGATTGAACTGCATTGAAAGTTCGACCAACTGAGGCGGCCCGCCGGCATAATTGGAAATCATGGTCGACACGAAAGCCTCTATCAGCGCGTCGTCGCCCCCTATCATATTGTTATAGGCCATCAACGGCCGGACGGCGGCGAATTCCGGATCCTTGTCCATCAGTTTCGGGTTATCGGCATACGTCATGTACCTGTCGGCCCAGGCCTTGTGGAACGTGGTGCGGCCCAGCATCCTGAGATAGCGCCTGGCCAGCGCTGTCTCTTCGTTGAGCAGAGCGCATTTCACCATGTATTTGAGATATTCCACCTTGGGGCCGTATTCCACCATGTCCTCCATGCACCAGCGGTAAGCGTCGTTGATACGGCCGAAATTATAATTGAGACTGCGGCTCAATACATCCCGCAGCGAGCGGTCGCTGCGGGGCGAGTCATATTCCACTGCATCGATCGGGAACGTGAACAGGCTGTCGCCGGCCTGTCCCAGACGGTTTAGGGCTATATGAGTCAGAAGGCCCACGACCCGGGTCGGATTCTCCTTATGCGCACGCGCCACCTCTACGGCCTTCTTACAGTCATTATCCCGGATAGCCATATCCATGGCGACGGACGTGTCGAAATTCTCGTCGCGGTGACGCATGGCAAACACCGTAGTCAGGGCTGCGATGAATGCCAGGACTCCGATAGAGAGATTGCGTCCGGAATGACGGGAGGCACCTTCCTTACGTTCAGAAGGCGCGAAAAGAGCGGTCGCCAGCAGGAAAATGATGCTGACGATATATGGCGTGACCGTGGCGCCCGTGTAACTGTCAATCCTCGGGAGTCCGGAGATGTACAGGTTGCATTTCATCACATGCGTCTCGGTAGCCACATAGTACCACCACGGAATCAATGCGCCGCACACTGCCGCCGCTACAAGCACCACCGCGCCGGTGCGCCGGTTGAGCCGGAGTTCACGCAGCACACACATACCGACACCCAAAAGGGCGTAAAAGCCTAACGGGACATACAGCACGCCGACAGCCAGCACAACATACAGTGTCTGACACCACATCTTCTGTCCGATGTGCCGGCTCACCTCGAATATAGCCAGTGATGACGCTAACCCGAGCAAGCCGATATAGGGATAACCCGGGGTCTTGATGCAATAGATCATATATCCGGGAGCCAGCAGGGCCAGCAGCATCATCGCCGAAGGCACGCTTGCCAGACCGAACAGGCTACGGGGCATACGCGCTACGCGCCACATCGCAAGCCACAGGCCCGCAAGCAGAAGTATGAACATCGTGCCGCCGAGCCAGGGATAATAGAAGAATTGGGTCAGGTAACTGCCGCAGTAGGACAGGAAGCCGCCGGGAATATCCACACACTGCGTCCACCACGTTGCACCGCTCATGAATATGGACTGATCCTCGACCTTGCGCAGATAGCTGTGGTTCAATCCCGGAAGAAGTATATAGGCCACGACCGCAAAGACCGCCACAAAAATCCAGGGCATGAACCTGCTGTCGGCGAGGTTCAGCCACAGGTTTCCCTTCTTCTGTCTGGCAGTTGGTTTGGCTGATGATTTGCCGGATTGTCTGGACATATAGTTAGTCTGATAGATTTTAGGTTTTATACGTAAGTATTCAGAATGCAAAGGTATATAAAAAATGTGATTTTCTATATACTCTTGCATATATTTCGGACGAGTCCGTGACTCGGTTATCTCACTGCGATTTTCGCAGAGGAACGGGCTGTTTCCGTCTCTACGGCAGCGACATATACGCCAGCGGGCAGTCCGGGCAGTCCGACTGCCGTATCACCGCCGGCAAGCGTCACGGCCGATTCGTATGCGAGTCTGCCGCCTGCATCATAAACGCGCACCTTGGCCGGTCCCTCCTGGGCCGAATGGATGTATAGCGCCCTGCCTTCCTGCCAGACCGCCAGACTACCGTCAGCCATTATGTCACGGATGCCGCTGCTCTCGTAATTTTCCTGTTCATCCATTTTCCTGAGATTCTCCTCGCGGTATCCGGCACTGAACATGTCGGCGGCGTGATAATCGTGGGCGCGGCTGTCGAAATACACGCCGAAGCTCTGAGACGTGCTGGCTCCGTCGCGCGCCATGAATATCGGAGACCCGGCGCCCTGGGAGCCTCCGGATACCGAGAGGAACTTGCCGTCGGCCACGCACTGGAGCCTGTAGCAACCGTCCTCCTCCAGCTCGAAGCGCCATGTCTGTGTGTCGGTATTCTTGGGCTGCATCAGCATCAGCGCGCCATACACCGACTCCAGCCTCTGGCCGGACTTCACTTCGACTATGCGCCACTGATACGGATTGTCCGTGGCCTCGAGACGGAAATCCATGTTGGTGGCATCGTCATCGCTATCGATATAGAACCCGTTGCCCTTGGTAGACATCCAGCGGTCGGAATACTTGTCCAGCAGACGGACTTCCATGCCGTCGGACAGTTCCGCGGGCCGCTTGAAGCGGTCGCAGTCGGCGAATACGTCGAGCGACCAGCTGTCGTACCATTTCACCGTAGGCGCACCGGAACGCACGCTGAGAGGCAGCCATACATATTCCGACCTGCCGCCCACGTCCCCGCTGTCCCAGCGGTCGCCCATGTAGATATAGGCTCCTTCGTAGCCTTCCACCTTCAGCACGTATGTGCTCTGGCTCCGGTAGGTGGTGGAGGCTCCGTTGTCGATGGCGAAATTCCGTCCCGGCTCCCAGTAGCCCAGTATCTCAGTAGACGTGGCGCTGTGACCGGGGTTGGGATCCCAGCCCGTACAACCGGAAAAAAGGCCGAAGTAGATGTCGCCTACACGGAAGATGGCCGGTGCCTCGTAACGAAGTCCGTTGAGTATCTTGGTCTCGGTCACCGGATTGGTCTCGGGCACGAGATAATCCGGAGCCATCAGGGCCACGTGCATGTTGGTGTTCATGTCGGTCGAGCCGAAATGATAGGCTTTGCCGTCAGTATCCTTAAAGAGGGTCTGGTCGCGCGAGTCCTTGTTGTTCGGTCGATAGGTGCTGACGAACTGATAGTTGCCGTCCACTGCATCGGCCGTGGCCACGCATATCCGTGCCTCGCCGTAGCCCAGACCGTTCTCCCAGTGTATGTGCATCACCCACTTGCCTGTATTCTCGTTGTACACCACCTTGGGGCGCTCCAGAATACACTTGCCCGTCTCCGGGTCAAGAGCCTGCGATGCCTTGAACACCAGTCCGTGGCGTTTCCAGTTGTAAAGGTCGGTCGACGTGTAACAGCTTATGCCATTGCTGACGGAGCCGGTACGGTCCTCGCCGAACCAGTAATATGTCCCCTCGTGAAACACCACGCAACCTCCATGAGCGTTGATGTGTTGTCCCGACGTATCGTTCCATCGTGCGCCGGGTGTTATAGTGTTCGCGGCATGACCCGCGGCCGGAGCCGCCAGGACAAGCGCTGTCAATAGTATTGACTTGATATCCATATTATATCATGTATTAATCAGTGTCGTTTGTTATGTCACCTGTCATCTATAAGGCTATTCATAGTAAAGGTTTTAAGAATTAAGAGGGTGAGTCCCGGAGGATTCTGTTCCGGGACTCACCCGACGGATTAAAAATTACTTACGCTTGCTATGTATATCTAAGAGTCCTAAAATACAAGTTTGAAGTTGCGGTCGCCATTGCTTCCGCGCACCACGCAGATATAGACGCCACGTCGCGGCAATGCGACGGTGGATCCGGGAGCATAGTCACGCACCTTGGCCACGATTGCGCCCATTGTGTCGTATACCGTCACCGTAGTGCCGTCCTCGACATTATACACGGCCAGACCTTCGGCATTGGCCACGGCGAACGCCTTCGCATTAACGTCGATATTCTCGATGCCACTGACGTCATCGCCGAATCCGGGAGCAAGAGGAGCGTATGCGCCGGTAGGATCGTATGCGAAGTACTCGACATTGACACCGCCCCGGTTGAAGCCCACCAGCTGGTCGAGCGTGCGGCTCTGGCCGGCAAGTGTCATTTCGTCGACATAGAAGGGCTGCGGGTTCGAGCCCCATCCGCCACCGTTGAGGAAGCGCTCGTTGTATACCACCACCTTCAGCTGCTTGCAGTCGGCCGATGTGGTGTAGTTGAGTCCATAGTTCACCAGACCCTCCTCGTTCGTGATGTCGACGGATGTGCCGAGCTGGGAGTTCTGAACCTCCTGCAGTTTCACCGAACTCATGATGGCGCCACTCTTGAGGTCCATGCCGCCGCCGGCCAGGAAGCTCAGGCTGTAGGTGCTGTTGGGAGCCACGTCAACGATCTGCGATACGGTTCCCGAGCCCCAGCCGTCGTTCCAGTTGTAACGCTGCAGCTTCAGCACATGGTTGTTGAAGTCAAGCTCGTTGTTGACCTCAAGGTTCGGCACCTCGTACGTACAGTTGTAGCGGTCGATGGGATCCACGATCCAGCCTTCCACCTTGTTGACGAGGCTGTCGGTGGCACGCATGTTCCACTCGCCCTCGAAGTTGCCGTTCTTCAGCAGATTCTCGCTGACCTCGCCGTTTGCCACGGCCCATTCAGGCTGTGTGCCGTAGTCCTTGGCACGAAGAGTGGCTACCTGGATACCGTCGCGGTATACGAACACACGCTTGTCGCTCGTCACAGAGTAGCGGTATGTGTGGAATTTGCCATCGGTGTTGTAGAACTGCTTCTTGCCGCCGTCAGCTGTTGTCAGCGGATTCTCGAAACCGATCTTGGAGCTGCCGTTGTACAGGCCCATTGCCTCGGGATCCACGTATGCCTTGAACGACGCTCCCTCGGGAGTGACACCATACACATCGAACGCATTACGGTCGCTTCCGAGCTTTACGCGGAATTCCACCGTATATCCGTTCTCGCCGGGCTTGAAGCCGTCGGCCTCACGATACGACACCCTCTTTTCAGTGCCTGTGAATACCGGATTCTTGCTCAGGTCCTTGGTCTGCAGGGGTGTGGGATTAGCCTCGACATACACATAACCGCGGAAGTCGCCGCTGCGCAGGATTACCTTTCCGTTTTTGACGGGCAGCGTGCTGCGCATGGTCACATATACCTTGGCGCCCGTGGCGTTTGCCGGCAACTTGGTCGGGAATACCTCCAGACCGGGAGTGGCCGTGATGGTGATATCGTCGGGGAGATTGGACGCATTGACCTCAAAGCTCTCGCTTGCCCCCGTCCCGTTGATCACAAGACGCTGGGCTGCCTTGGAGGGACCTTTGACGGTTTCCGACGTCTGGTCTCCGAGCGTCACCACCGGCGTGGCCGAGGCCAGGCCGACCGCAGTCGACAGGGCCAGAGCCGCCAGCAGGATTTTGCAATACTGTCTTTTCATGAATATTATTATTGATAATTGATTAGTTCTTTTTATTATTTCACTACTATCACCTTGCGTGCGGCATAGCCTTCACCCTGGATTGCCACTACATAGCATCCAGCAGCGAGGCTGACCGAATACTCGGAACCGACGGTGCGCACGTTCGACATGAGGCGTCCGTCCATGTTGAATACCATGACGGTGCATTCTCCTCTGAGACCCGATACCACCAAGGCACCGTTCTTGCTCTCGATACTTACACCCTGTGCTTCAAAGCCGCTGACGCCACTGCTCTGCTTGGCAAAATCGAGAGCCTTGCGAAGATTGTCGCAGGCAGTCTGGATTTCGGACTTGGTGTGATTGTCGGCATCCGCCACAATCTCCTTGGCCTCTGCGAGCATCATGTTGAGAGTGAAGTCATCGGTCTTGGTCTCGGCGATGAAGGCCTCGGCCTCGGCGATGAGAGCGTTTATCTCCGTGAGATCGTGCGGCGGAATCACGGTTGCCTTGAAAGTTTCCACAGCTTGATTCAGGGCCTGAACGGCCTGGATCAGATCAGCCTGTGCGGCCTCGTCATTTGATGCTATCTCCTGTGCGGCTGCTATTGCTGCGGAGAGAGCCGCTGTGGCCGATGCCGGATAGTTGCCGGGCTTGAAGCCTTCGGTGGCGCCGGCCAGAACGGCCTGGGCCGAAGTGATGGCGGCGGTGATGCCGGTACTGTTCACCAGTTCGGTGCGGAACGTAACCACGGCCTCGTTAAGCTCCGTGACCTTGGCATCGACATTGGTCTGATTTATGGCGGCGCGATCTATGGCCTTGGCGGCATCGATCACGTTCTTGAGAGCATCCACTACACTCTGCGGGCACTGGCCCGGCTCGCTGCCGATCACCACAGCCTTGGCCAAAGCCTGGTCTGCGGCTGTGATAGCGGCATCCAGAGCCGTGAAGCTAATCACGACCTTGTTTCTGTCAAGAGCCACCATGGCATCGTTCAGAGCATTGGTACATGCGTTGATTTCCTCCTGAGTCTTGCTCATGTCGGCCTCGGCCTCCTTGGCAGCTGTCAGAGCCGCATTGAACGTATCGATGAGATTCTGCGGATAATATCCGTCGAAATCACCGCCCTTCAGGTCGGTGTAAGGCTCGGCCTCAGCTTTCTGGATTGCCTTGCGGAGGGGTGTGCGGTCGATGGATACCGCACCGTTCAGGAAAGCATAGCGGGCGTCGAGGAGAGCCTCGATGTCGGTAACCTGAGCCTCCGTTACGGCCTTTGCGGCATCGATGGCGGCCTTGAAGGCATCTACCACTGACTGCGGACGCTGACCCTTGTTGTCGCCGACATTGTCTTTCTCGGCCTCATACAATGCCTCGCACCAGCGGATCACGTCGGCAAGCACGTCGCCAGCCGCCTGAACCTCGGTGTTGCCTGTGAATGCCTCGGTGGCGGCAACGATTTCAGCTGCAAGAGCATCGGCGGCTTCCTGCTCGGAAACAGTCTTGGCCGATTCCTCGAATCCGGCTATCTTGGCCTCGAACGCCTCGATATCGCGCGGATAGTACTCGCCTACGTTCACACCGATCTGAGCGGCTGCGACCTTGGTCTTGGCGGCGGCTATCGCGGCGTCGATGGCATCCTTATTCACCGTGTTGGGATTCTGCAGGAAGTTGACGCGGGCTTCGTTAAGCTCCGTCACCTTGGCGTCAACTTCTTCCTGTGTGGCGCCGGTGAGGGTCTCGGCTGCCGTGATGATGGCCTGGAAGGCATCGCACTTGGCATCACTCCACTGTCCCAGCTCGTTGCCGCGTGTCACGCTCTTCAGTGCTGCCTTGGCCTTGGCCACGGCATATTCCAGATCATAGAGATAGGGGTCGTTGGCGGGATCCACACGGAGGAAACGTGCCTGATGGGCGTTGCTTCCCTTGTCCAGATTCTGGATAGCGAAGTTGTTGCCGCCTCCGAAAGTCACGACCTGGGTGGGGTTGTCGTATTCCACGAGAGCGAAGTAATCGAGGTCATCGATGGTCCGGCAATATACCACGGTCCATTTGGGAGCGTCGGCGTCAGCGACCTCGCTGACGGTGCCGTCGTACGACAGCGCCTTGCCGTCGTTCTTGACGATGAAGGTATGCTCCAGACCCTCGACAGGCTGGAACGTCCAGTGCTGGGCCGTCTTGCCCGATTCGAATTCGGATGTGGTCTTCGCATCCGTGCCGTTGTTGGTCAGGAACTTGGTGTTGTACTTACGTACCGAGAAACGGTAAGCCGTATTGGGCAGAGGCTCGAACCAGGGGTCGATTTCAGCGGCAAGGAAGGCGTTGATGGCCTCGTTAAGCGTAGCCGTAATAGCGTTCACCTCATCCTGTGTTGTATAGGTAGCGGCCTTGGCGGTAGCGAGAGCGGCAGAAAGCGCGTCTACGGCACTCTGGGGATACATGCCCGGTTGTGTACCGACGACAGCCTCGGCGATAAACTTCTCGGCGTTGGCGATGGAAGCCTCCAGACCGAATGTCAGGAGCTGGCCTTCCTCTACGAGGACCACCTTCCAGTTGGAAGTGGCGCGGGTATCCTTGTCAGTATATACAAGCGACCCTTCGGTCGTGCCGTCCGTGGCACAATAACCCCATTCCTGGAATTTCTTGAAGCGATATACTGAGTTCGCGAGATCCGAGATCTCGAATTCAAATTTAGCGACATTAGCGGTGGCATCCGTGCCCACCGTAGTGTTCCAGCCACCCTTGCGGGTCAGGAATCCTGAGCCGTCTGCAAGTTTGAGGTTGAACGCGTTACGACATCCTTCCACCGGAACTATCTCGAATTTCTGGCGGATATTACCTGTGGGCGACTGCAGGGCTGCCTCGTTGGTATCGGTCATGCCCATCACGAAATTCGTTGCGATATTGACGAATACATACTGCTTGCCCTCCTGTGCGTTGAACACGATACGCTGCGCCGCGAACGTCGATATGGCCTCGTTGAGGGTCTTGGCGGCCTCGTTCACGGCCAGCTGGTCCTGAGATGTCAGGAAACCCTGAGCAGTCGCAATGGCGGCATTGAGGACATCCACGGCCTCCTGCGGATACATGCCGGGCTCGGCGCCGATCTCGATTCCTTCCAGAGCGGACTGAGCGCTCGATATGGCATTGGTAAGCGCATCGTAAATCACGCCGTCGGTTGCCTCTACGAACTTCCAGGCATGCTTGCCGTCGTTACCGCTCTTGTTGGTGTAGACTCCGGCACCCTCGCTGTTCTGGTCGGTGCCGACATATCCCTGACGACCCTCGTTGAACATCTTGAAATGATCCGGTTCGGTCGACTGCCAGAACGTATACTGCGTGAAGGCATCCGAGGGATCGTCCATGAAGATGACGGTCCAGCCTGAGTCACTGCCGAAATAACGGCCATCCTCAAGCTTGATGTTGTAAGTAGCCTCGGCGCCTTCCACAGGAGTCACGGTAAACTTCTGCGAATCACCGGCTCCGGCTGGCATAATCTTTGCGGAATTCCCGTCGACCGTCAAGAACAGACCGCTTGAGTGCTGTATCATGTAGGTCTTGGCAGGATCAGGCGTGAGGAGCGTCTCCGCGCATACGGTCTGCACGAGGAACCCCAGCATCACCATGAGCAATGCATAGATTTTTTTCATGATAATTAAGTTAATTGTTGGTTATTTTGGGTATATGGATAGTTGATTCTTCCTATGGATATGGGATAGGTGACTCATCTTATTATGAGTTTTGCATGGTATCGTCTACCCGCAGCGTCCGTGGCCACCACAATGAACACGCCTTTCGCACCCGGATTCATGACGACGCTCCCCGGGCCGGAGACAAGCAGCTCGCCCGATATCGAGAACACCTTTATATCCGTTGCATAGGCTCCCTTCAGGCTGATAAGTCCGCCATCGGCAACAATCCTGCCCGATACGTCCCGTATGGATCCGACCCCGCTTTCGGGCAATGTCTCCAGACGCCAGTAATGCTTCACGTCCGTACCCGACTTGTCGGTGTAAATGCCGCCGCCACGGTTGTTGTCATCGGTGCCCAGATAGCGGTCGCGTCCTATGTTCTTGATCAGCACCGACCCGGCCTCCGGCGAACGTTCCACAGCAAAATGGGAATAAGGACTGCTCAGATCGGAGTGGAACTCGAACATCCAGCCCTGATCGCTGGCAAGATAGCTGCTGCTGTTGCTGTGCATACCGTACACATAACTTTCGGCCTCAACATTCTCGAACTGTATCAGCGAGGCTTCATCCTCATGGCCGAGCACGCATTTCCCGTTGCTTTCCGAGAGGTACAGTCCGCTGGAATGGCGTATCAGGTATTGCTGCGTCACGTCAAACTCCACGTTCTTCAGTGCCGGATCCGTCTCTGCGAAACTTTCGGTAAGGACATCGCATCGGGCGTCGATATACCATTTCAGATACTCCACCCCTTCGCCGTATGTCGGAAACAGTTTCACCTCGAGATACACCTGGTTGGGCAGTATCTTTTGGGTATTGAAATTATTACTGTCCGCTAAACCGTAGCAAGCATGGCCCAACCTCTTGCAAGA
>ENA-OYYR01000523-OYYR01000523.1-human-gut-metagenome-genome-assembly--contig:-NODE-523-length-18242-cov-5.143784_pt1 | contig 18242 bp, 15 predicted proteins | sample MGYA00244066_ERZ653454 | MGnify/ENA primary metagenome ERZ653454 (study PRJEB26926, sample SAMN06165163) | human gut metagenome | biome: ENVO:00009003; feature: ENVO:2100002; material: ENVO:00002003...
CTTCATGCCCGACCCCGCCGGCCCCCGCTACCCGTCATACCTTCCGTTCATCACCGTATGACAGGCCAACTGTCGCAAATTTTGCGACAACTGAATAAAGATATGCGGTTAATGCGGATTTCCCGATATAATTTTATAAATTTGTCATTGGATTTACCATAGCCTCGCAAATATGAAGTACATTACAACGATACTTTTATCATTAGTTGGCTGTCTGAGTGTCTATGCTCAAACGCTGGACGACAATCTTGTAAAGGCCGCCGCGATAGTGGATGGACTGTTCTTTGATAAGTCCATGCCGACAAAATCAATTATACCCGGAGGTTCGACTCTATGCGTACTTGATCCGGACGGAGCCAAGGTTATAGGGGTATATCTGCCCGAAGGATACGTTTTGGACGAATCAGTCAAAACGCAGGCCATTCCTGCTGAACGGGTTCAGTATGCTGATAAACTGCTCCGGGACTATGACGGACATAAACCGCAGGCTGTCGGTAAATATGAGGGAATCGGCATCAAGACGGGAGAGCCGATGATCCGGTTTGAATATCCGGATATCGACGGAAATGTATGGAATAACGAGAGACTTAAAGGGACGGTTTACGTCATAAATCTCTGGCAGACCGAGTGCGGCCCATGCCGCCGCGAGATGCCGATACTTTCGGAATGGAAGGAACGGTTTCCCGATGTGGTTTTTCTTTCAGCCTCCCGCCACAACAGAGAAGAAATCCTGCCTATCGTAACGCGCCACAATTTTACCTGGACCCATCTGCAGGAGGCCTCCGATTTAGTGGCCCTTGTAGGAAAAGAGGGCTTTCCCCTTACCATCGTCGTCGACAAGAGCGGCACAGTCCGCTTTGCCAAAGTCGGCGCCTCCGCCGAGAACCAGTCCCAGGCCGTCTCCGTCATCGAATCCCTGACCCGCTGACCGCACCGTACTTCTATAATTTGAGGTGTAATTTTTGCACCTCAAACACTACATTGACATAACGCCCAGTATCCGCGAATAGAGGTAAGGCATTGCACGAATGTGCATGACCGCTTCCTGATCATAGACGATACAGTCTATTTCATCGGCGGCTCAATCAAGGATCTTGGCAAGAAGATTGTCGCATTCAGTCAGATGCACCAGAATCCCGGTGACATTCTTTCACAGCTGAGATGATCCCATGTGAATAATATTTGAGGTCATAATTTGCGACCTTAAAAGTTTCGTGATAAAGTTCTGATTGAATGGCTCCTTTTCAGTTTTGAAATTTCAGTATGTAAGCGATACTTACAAACTGATTAAGACAAGCGTCAGGACAATGAAAACAATCTGAGTATTTATCAATCGTGGCAAGGATGGTTCTTATGGAGCTTATCTTATATGGTGTACACAGAGCGTACACTATGATGGAGTTTCTAAGAGTCTTGCAGGCTTGTGTGAAGCCATAAAACTAAAAAAGAGAACCGGTGAGGTTCTCTTTTTTGTTGGCGGAGAGGACGAGATTCGAACTCGTGGTAGGATAATCTCCTACGTCAGTTTAGCAAACTGGTGGTTTCAGCCACTCACCCACCTCTCCATTATTTAATGGTTTAGCCATCATTCGCTGATGTCTTGCACTCTTTCGTCGGATGGTTTAGACCTTTCGGAGTGCAAAGTTAATACATTTTTCCGAATTTCCCAATTCAAGACCAAAAAATCTGCAAATTTTCAAAAAAATCCGATCTGTCTTTGTTAATTATGATTGAACGGCGAGCTATGCAGAGGCTTGTTAACTTGCATATTCCTAAAATATAGAGTAATTTTGCAATTCCTGTTTTTTGTATGTAGAATTTAGGTTAAAAGTGCTATCATAATTATGAAGGAAAATAAGAAATTACGGTTTGCGACGCGGCAGATACATGGCGGGCTACATCCGGGCGAGAGCGGCAATGCGCGAGGTCTGGCCATCGTGCCGACGGCGGCTTACCGGTTCCCGTCGTGCGAATATGCCGCCGATCTGTTCGAACTGTCCCAGCCGGGCAACATATATACCCGTCTCCAGAATCCAACCACCGCCAATTACGAGGAGCGCATAGCATCGCTCTACGGAGGCACGGGCGCGGTGGCGACGCCTTCGGGCATGGCGGCCATCTTCGTGACCGTCACCGCGCTGGCTCAGGCCGGCGACAACATCGTGACCACGCCTTACCTCTACGGCGGCACATACAATCTGTTCCGCCACACGCTGCGCAAGCTCGGCATCGAGGTGCGCATTGCCGCCGACGAAGCGCCCGAAGCCCTTGCCGCGCTCTGCGACGACCGCACGCGCGCCGTGTTCATGGAGTCCATGGGCAATCCCACCTGTGCCGTGCCCGATATGGAGGGGATCGCCAAGGTGGCCCACAACGCCGGTGTGCCTCTGATAGTCGACAATACTTTCGGTGCCGCGGGCTACCTCTGCAACCCCTTCGACTGGGGCGCCGACATTGTGGTGGATTCCGCCACGAAATGGATCAACGGCCACGGCACTGCCATGGGCGGCGTCATCGTCGACGGAGGCACCTTCGACTGGAGCAACGGCAAATATCCGCAGATTGACGGCCCCTCCGACGGCTATCACGGCCTGAACCTGTACGAGACCTTCGGCAACGCGGCCTTCGCCGTGAAATGCCGCGTGGACGGCCTGCGCGATTTCGGCACATGCCCCTCGCCGTTCGACAGCTACCTGATGTGCCTCGGCCTCGAGACGCTGTCGCTGCGCGTTCGTCACCAGGCGGAGGCCACACGACGCCTCGCCGAATTCTGCGCCCAAAGCCCCTGCGTGCGCTCGGTCAGCTACGTAGGCTTCGAGGATCATCCCAGCCATAAAAATGCAGCGAAATATTTCCGCGACGCATCGTCGGGAGTGTTCACCATCGAGCTTGAGGGCGACTTAGATACCACCTCGCGCTTTGTGGAGGCTTTGGAGCTGTGCGCCCACATGACCATGATAGGCGACTCCATAACGGTGGTGACGCATCCGGCATCCACCACCCACAAGCAGCTAAGCGAGGCCGATATGCTGGCAGCCGGCGTCACGCCCACGTTGCTGCGCATCAGTTTGGGATTAGAGGACGTGGAGGATATCATCGACGATTTCCGACAGGCGTTCGAGAAATGCGGACTCGCTTCCAAAGCATAACGGATGGTGCAACTGATATATAATCACCCGGAGCCGTTCGAGCCGGAATTGGGCGGACGTCTTGACAGTCTGCAGATAGCTTACCACACCTACGGACAGTTGAACGAGGCGCGCGACAACGCGATATGGGTATGCCATGCCCTGACCGCCAACAGCGACGTGGCGGACTGGTGGCCGCATACGGTGGTGAAGGATGGCTTTCTCGACCCGGAGCGCTACTTCGTGGTATGCGCCAACATCTTAGGTTCATGCTACGGCACCACAGGGCCGATGAGCGTAAATCCCGCCACGGGCCAGCCATATTACGGCGAGTTCCCCCGCCTGACCATGCGCGACCTGGCGCGGGCACACCGCCTGCTCGCCGACCGGCTCGGCCTGAATAAGATACACGCCCTGATAGGAGCCTCCGTCGGTGGCTTCCAGGCACTGGAATGGTGCTCGCTGGAACCGCAGCGGTTCCGCGACATGGTGCTGATAGGCACGGCGCCCAAGGCGTCGCCCTGGAACATAGCCATCAACGAGACGCAGCGCATGGCCATACGCGCCGACGGCACCTTCGGCCAACCTCGCCACGATGCCGGAGCCGCCGGACTCGGAGCGGCCCGCGCCTTGGGCCTGCTGACATACCGTGGCCCCGAGGGCTACAACCTGACGCAACAGGACCATGCCGACCAGCCGTGTGCATTGCCGGGACTTCCGGAATACCACCGCGCCTGCACCTACCAGCAGCATCAGGGCCGGAAACTGATAGACCGCTTCGATGCTTATTCATACATGACCATCCTCGACACCTTCGACACGCACGACATAGGGCGTGGCCGCGGAGGGATAGAGAAGGCACTGCAAAGCATATCGGACGCCGGAGTGCGGACATGCGTGGTGGGACTCTCCACCGACCTGGTGTTCACGCCCGCTGAGATGAAGGAACTGGCCGGCATGATTCCCGGTGCGGAATATCACGAGATTTCCTCGCCGTTCGGCCACGACGGCTTCTTAGTGGAGCACGAACAGCTCAACGCAATACTTAAACCGTTTATTCAATTCTGAAGATAATGGAACAGATCAATATAGGACTTGTAGGCTTCGGTACTGTGGGCCAGGCGCTTTACGAGGTGGTGTCGAGTGCGCGCAACGCGCACGCCGCCGTGAAGCGCATCTGCGTGCGTAGCCTTGACAAGCCGCGCAAGGTGCAGGTGCCTGCCGAACTGCTCACCACCGATGCCGCCGACATAGTGAACGACCCGGACATCAGCTTAGTGGTGGAGGTGATAGACGATCCCGAGGCGGCATACCGCATAACCTGCGACGCACTGCGCGCCGGCAAGGACGTGGTGTCGGGCAACAAGGCCATGATAGCGCGCCATCTGCCCGAACTCATCGAGCTGCAGCAGGCCACGGGCCGCGCCCTGCTTTACGACGCCTCGTCGTGCGGCTCCATCCCCGTGATACGTAACCTGGAGGAATACTATGACAACGACCTGCTGCTGGAGGTGAAGGGTATTCTTAACGGCTCGTCCAACTACATACTGTCGCGTGTGTTCGACCACGGCGAGGAATATGCCGACGCCTTAGTACGCGCCCAGAAACTCGGATTCGCCGAGAGCGATCCGACGCACGACATCAGCGGCAACGACTCGCTCAACAAATTAGTTATCATCACGCTGCATGCCATCGGCGTGTACGTGCCGCCAAAGGACATATTCGTCTACGGCATCCCGACGCTGCGCGCCGAGGACATCAGGTATGCCCGTGAGAAAGGGATGAAGATCAAGCTCGTGGCGCAGGTGGTGAAGCTGTCGGATGCACAGTTCACCATGTTCGTGATGCCCGAGTTCGTGGCGCCCAACCGCTACATATATGCCGTGGACGACGAATACAACGGCGTGGTGATACGCGGCGAATGCTACGACCGTCAGTTTATGTTCGGCAAGGGAGCCGGCGGCCGGCCCACCGCCTCGTCGCTGCTTAGCGACATCACGGCACTGCGCCACAATTACCGCTACGAATACAAGAAGTCTGGCTTTACTCCCCGCCCTGAATATACCGCCGACGTCACGCTGAAAATTTACGCCCGCTACGAGCACACCGACCTGCGCACTGCGCTGCCCTGGATTGCGGTCAACGAAGAATACCGCTGCGACGACTACCGCTATGTGATAGGCGAAATCCGGCTGTCGGACCTGATTGCGGCCGCACCGCTGCTCCGGGCCGACGACATATTCCTGTGCAATTTCCCGCGCTTTTTCGCCGACCGCGACGACTGACGCCGCGCATTGTGCTGAATTAGGTCCCCAACTTTTTGGCTATTTGTCAATTTGTGTGTAACTTTGCATCCCGAAGTGTTGTGCGGCTATGTGTCGTAGCGAGGCTTTATAACAAAGTTAATTGCAAAAATTGTGGACACAAAGTACATTTTCGTGACGGGCGGAGTAGTGTCGTCGTTGGGCAAAGGCATCATCTCCAGCTCCCTGGCGCGGCTGTTGCTGAGCCGTGGCTACAGGGTTACAATCCAGAAGTTTGACCCATACATCAACATCGACCCGGGCACGTTGAACCCCTACGAGCATGGCGAATGCTACGTGACGGTCGACGGCCACGAGGCCGACCTTGACCTGGGTCATTACGAACGGTTTACCGACATACGCACCACCCGTGCCAACAATGTCACCACGGGGCGCATCTATCAGAGCGTGATAGACAAGGAGCGCCGCGGCGACTACCTTGGCAAGACGGTGCAGATCATTCCGCACATCACCGACGAGATAAAGCGCAACGTCAAGCTGTTGGGCAACACGGGCGACTACGATTTCGTCATCACCGAGATCGGAGGCACCGTGGGCGACATCGAGTCGACGCCTTTCCTGGAGGCCGTGCGTCAGCTGAAATGGGAGATGGGCCGCAACGCCCTGTTCGTCCATCTGACCTACGTGCCATACCTCAGGGCCGCCAAGGAGCTTAAGACCAAGCCGACGCAGCACAGCGTCAAGCAGCTGCAGAGCCTCGGCATACAGCCCGACATCCTGGTGCTGCGCACCGAGAAGGAACTGCCGGTGACGATGCGCCGCAAGGTGGCCCAGTTCTGCAACGTGGCGCCCGAGGCCGTGATAGAAAGCCTGGACCAGCCCACCATCTACCAGGTGCCGCTGCGCATGCACGAGCAGGGTCTGGACCAGATGGTGCTGCATATAATGGGCGTGGGCGACGCTCCGGAACCCGACCTGACGCAGTGGAACACATTCCTGCACAAGCTGGCTACGGCCGACAAGACCGTGACCATCGGCCTCGTCGGCAAGTACGTGGCCCTGCAGGACGCCTATAAGTCCATCTGCGAGAGTCTGATGCAGGCCGCTACACATCTGGACCACAAGGTGAACATCGTGTACGTCAACTCCGAGAAGGTGACCGAGGGCAACGTGGAGGAGCAGCTGAGGGACATGGCCGGCGTGATCATAGCCCCAGGCTTCGGCCAGCGTGGCATCGAGGGTAAGTTCGTGGCCCTGAAATGGTGCAGGGAGCACGACGTGCCCACGTTCGGCATCTGTCTGGGAATGCAGTGCATGGTGATTGAGTTCGCGCGCAACGTGCTGGGACTCAAGGACGCCAACAGCACGGAGATGGACTTCCACACTCCATACAACGTCATCGACCTGATGGAGGAGCAGAAGAACATCATGAACATGGGCGGCACCATGCGCCTCGGGGCATACGCCTGCGAGCTGGCCGAAGGGTCGCGCGTGGCGCAGGCCTACGGCACCACCTCGATAAGCGAGCGTCACAGACACCGCTTCGAGTTCAACAACGAGTTCCTGGACCGCTACGAGGCCGCGGGAATGAAATGCACGGGACGCAACCCCGACGCCAACCTGGTGGAGGTGGTGGAAATCCCCGGAAAACGATGGTATATAGGAACGCAGTATCATCCCGAATACTCGTCGACGGTGCTGCATCCCAATCCGATATTCATTGACTTCGTGAAGGCCGCCATAGCCTACAGCGAAACCGAACAAAAGAAATAGAAAAGTAGAGAACAATGGACAAAAACACGACGAACGCACTGCTTCTGATGCTGCTGGTGTTTGTTCTGTTCATGTGGCTTACGCCCAAGGAACAGGCACCGGAGGGGAACGTGGAAAGCCCCCGCACCACGGAGCAGGCCGCCGTAAACATGGCGCTCGACTCGCTGACGGGTCAGGACCGCCAGTGGCTTGAGCAGAACATACGCGAGCATGGCACGCCCGTAGCCGACCGCCCCGGAGCCGTGGCACTGAATCAGAACGGGCTGAACCTGACCCTCGAGAACGGAACGATATCCGGAACGGTCACCGTGGAGGGTCGCGACATAGAGTGGGCCGCAGTGGCCGACGCCGACACGTCGAAGATGACCATAGCCGAGGAGCGCAAGGCCATCGAGACCGTACGCAAAGTGACCGAAAGCCTGGGACGTTACGGCAAATTCGCCAAGTTCCTTGGCGGCACGCCTCAGACGGTGAATCTGGAGAATGACGCCCTCAAGCTGCAGTTCAACAGCCACACCGGCTCCATCACGCGCGCCGAACTCAAGAAATACGATTCGGAATACAACAGCGACGAGACCGTGGAGGCCAAGCACAAGGTGGTGCTGTTCGAGGGTGACAGGAACAGTTTCAGCTTCGAGCTGCCGCTGCCGTCGTCGGTGCAGACCGCCGACCTCTACTTCACGCCTCGCGTGATGAACGACTCCACGGTGCTGATGGCGCTGGAGTTCGGCCCCGACACGTACTGGGGCATACGCTACACGCTGCCCCGCGGCGAAAGCTATGTGGTGAAGATGGACGTGGTGCAGAAGAACATGGCGCCCGTGGCACAGAGCAACAACCGCAACATGATATTCAGCTGGAACCAGGACCTGACGCGCCAGGAGAAGGGCCGCATGTTCGAGGAGCGTAACTCCGCGCTGTATTACAAATACGCCGGCGGTTCGGTCGAGAATCTGAAGGAGGCCAAGGACGACACCAAGGAGCGCGAGGCTAAAATCAAGTGGATAGGCTTCAAGAACCAGTTCTTCTCGTCGGTGATGGTGATGAACAAGGGCAGCTTCAACTCGGCCGACTTCAAGTCGACCATCATGACCGAGAAGGACTACCTGAAGAACTTCGCCGCCGAGGCCAAAATCTCCGACTACGACTGGAACAAGGAGAATCCCGTGTCGCTGTCGCTGTTCCTCGGTCCGAACCTCTATCCGCTGCTGTCCGACCTGGACCACCAGATGGACGTGGACGAGGACCTGAAGCTGACGCGCATGATTCCGTTGGGCTGGAACATATTCCGCTGGATCAACACCGGCGTAGTGATTCCGGTGTTCAACTTCCTGAGCAAGTTCATCAGCAACTACGGCATCATCATCCTCCTGCTGACCATCTTCATCAAGCTGGTATTGTTCCCGCTGACCTACAAGTCCTACCGCTCGCAGGCCGTGATGCGCGTACTGGCGCCTCAGATCCAGGCCCTGAACGAGAAGTATCCCGGCACGGAGAACGCCATGACCCGTCAGCAGAAGACCATGGCCCTGTACAACAGCGCCGGCGCCAACCCGATGTCGGGATGCCTGCCGCTGCTGCTCCAGATGCCCATTCTGTTCGCCATGTTCTCCTTCTTCCCCTCGTGCATCGAGCTGCGCGGACAGTCATTCCTGTGGGCGCACGACCTCTCGGCACCCGACGCCATCATATCGTGGACAGGCGACATCCCGCTGGTGACGAAATATTTCGGTAACCACATCTCGCTGTTCTGTCTGCTGATGACCGGAACCAACATCATCTACACCTACCTCAACAGCCAGTCGCAGAGCAACACCATGCCAGGCATGAAGCTGATGATGTACCTGATGCCGGTGATGTTCATGATATTCTTCAACAACTATGCGGCGGCGCTGAGCTACTATTACTTCCTGTCGCTGCTGATCACCATCATCCAGACCTACTCGTTCCGCTTCATCATCAAGGAGGAGGACGTCAGGAAGAAGATGGCGGAGAACGCGAAGAAACCTAAGAAGAAATCCAAGTTCATGCAGCGCATGGAGGAGATGCAGCGTCAGCAGCAGCAGATGCTCCGCGAGCAGCAGAAGCAGCAGAGGGGCGGCCGCAGATAACGCCCCGGGACCGGGCCATGAAACTCCTCAGGATAGTACGCATATCCCTGGCCGCGCTTGCGTTCGTGGCCTCAGCGGCAGCCCTGCTGATGGGCGCCGAGGTGCATCCTGTGGCCCGACTGGCCGAAAAGTCCCAGATCATATTATCCTCTTTGTCAATCACGGCAGGAACCGCAATCGTGTGGCTCCTGCTGACTTTTTTGTTCGGGCGCGTGTATTGCTCCACGGTCTGCCCCGTGGGCACCATGTCGGACCTGTTCCTGAAGATACGCCGTCTGATACCGGGACTGCGCAGCAAGCCGTTCCGTTACCGGCCGCGTTCCAAGGTGTCGGTGCACATCCTGTGGGTGTACGTGGTATGCCTTGTGGCGGGCGTGGTGGGTGTGCCGTTTCTGATCGAGCCATGGAACATAATGCGCAACATGGCCGCTACGGTGCGTCCGGAGGCCGTGAGCGCCACCTGGGCCACCATCGGGATGGGAACCATTACCGGAGTGATCGGCGGCCTTGTGGCGGCAATTCTGATAGCGGTAACGTCGGTGATTCGCGGACGCGAGTTCTGCACGGTGGTGTGTCCGTTGGGTACGGCACTCGGATATGTGTCGGCCTACAGCCTGTATCATCTGGAGATAGACCGCGACAAATGCGTGTCGTGCGGCTTGTGCGAGGATATATGTCGGTCGCAGTGCGTCAAGATGGTGAGCCGGCACATCGACGACACGCGGTGCGTGCGCTGTTTCGACTGTGTGGCCAAATGTCCCAACGACGCAATCCGGTTTCAGGTGAACCGCAACCGCCCGGCCACGCCACTGATGCTGCGTGCAAAAAAGCGCTCGGGAACTTAGCCGGCTTTAAGGACATTAAAGACCCTAAGGACTTTAAAGACCTAAAGGACCTTAGGGACTTTAGGGACTTTAAGGACACTAAGTATTTTGGAAGATGGGAAAGTATATCTACAATACGACGTTTGTGGTGGCGAAGGAGAGGGAGCAGCGGTTCATTGACTGGTTCCGTCTTCGTGCCGCCTGTATCGCCGAGGCCGGGATGCGGCCGCGGCTGTCGCGCCTTGCTGGCGCTTTGGCCGCGGAGAGCGAGGCGCAGAGCCTGGCCTTCCAGGTGGAATCGGACAGCGAGGAGGCGCTGCAGGAATGGGCGCACGAATCACTTGAACCGGTTTTGAGTCAGTTCATGCGCGATTTCGGGCCGGATGCGGCCTATTTCTGCTCGGAATTCGAAGCCGTGTCGCTGGACGCGGGCATCGGGGCGATGCCGCTGTAATCGGTCAGCCCGGAATGCACCAGTCGGCGCAGCTTGGACGCTAACAGGGCGTGCGGCTCGCCGCTCTTTTCAAGACTCTGCCATGATATCGGTTTGCCGAACCGGACGCGGAATGTCTTGCCGCGTGCGGCGCACAGCTCGGCCGGCAGCAGCGCCTGTTCCATATTTACCTTTATGCCCATTTTGGTGCGCGCCTTGGCCGTGCGGTAGAAGCTCATGCGGTTCAGTCCCTCGAAATGGATGGGGATGATGTCGCGGTGGAATTCGATGGCGCGGTCTATGAACGACTTGTGCCACACCAGGTCGCCGATGGAGCCGTCGGGCTGGATGCGCGACACCATGCCGGCGGGAAATATCAGTATCTGTTTGTCGGAGGCGTACGCGTCGCGGATGGCCACGGCTGCCTCGCGGGCCTGCGAGCCGTATTTGTTGATGGGCAGGAACACCGTGCGCAGCGGTATCACGTTCATCAGCATGTCGTTGACCAAGAACTGAATGTTCTCGTCTCCGTACTTGGCGCCCAACACCTTGATCAGTCCCATGCCGTCCAGACCGCCCAATGGGTGGTTGGAGGCGAATATGAAGCGTCCGTGTTCGGGGATGTTCTCGAGTCCCTCGACCTCGAGCGTGACGTTGAAGAAGTCGTAGATGCGTTCGCAGAATTCCGAGCCGGTCGAGGGATACGTGGCGTCCAGGGCGGCGTTCAGCTCGTCCTGATGCACTAATTTCTCCAGGCCCGTGATCATGAAGCCCGGAATCATCCGGCCCTTCCAGCCCTTGATGCGCGAGCGCAGTATATTGTGAAGGTTTATGTCAATCTTGTCCATTTCTGAATAAATGGAAATTAGCAATTAGTAATTCAGGAGGTTTGGCGTTAATCGTTTACCGACGATTCCTCGTCCCAGAACTCGTCCTCCCATTCCTCGTCCGACATATCGCCGTATATGTCGTCCTCGTCCTCCATCTCGGGCTGGTCGAACACGAAGTTGTCTTCCTCCTCCACGCGGTGGCGCATGTCGAGGGGGCGGTGTGTCACGGTGAAACGCGCCTGATTGTCCTCGGAATTGATTTCGCGCCACAGTATGTCCTTCAATTCGGTCAGTCCCTGGCCGGTGACGGCGGAGATGAAAAGATGCGGCACGTCCTGGGGCAGCGTCGCTGCAATCTCGTCGCGCAGCTCGTCGTCGAGCATGTCCGACTTGGAGATGGCCAATACGCGGTTCTTGATGTCCAGGTCGGGATTGAACTCGCGCAGTTCGTGCAGCAGTATCTCGTATTCCCTGTTGATGTCGTCGGCGTCGGCGGGCACTAAGAACAGCAGCACGGCGTTACGCTCTATGTGGCGCAGGAATCTGAGTCCGAGGCCCTTTCCCTCCGAGGCTCCCTCGATGATGCCGGGGATGTCGGCCATGACGAACGACTGGTTGTCGCGGTATCTGACGATGCCCAACTGCGGTTCCATCGTGGTGAAGGGATAGTCGGCTATCTTGGGTTTGGCCGACGACAGGGCGGACAGCAACGTGGACTTTCCGGCATTGGGGAATCCGACAAGTCCGACGTCGCCGAGCAGCTTAAGTTCGAGCACCACTGCCTTCTCGATGGCCGGCTGGCCCGGCTGTGCGTAGCGCGGGGTGCGGTTGGTGGATGTGGCGAAATGCACGTTGCCGAGACCCCCCTTGCCGCCGCGCAGCAGGTTGATCTCCTGCTCGTCCTCGGTCACTTCGCACAGGAACTCGCCGGTGTCGGCGTCGAACACGGCGGTGCCCACAGGCACCTCGATGATCTGGTCCTGGCCGTCGGCGCCGTGCGAGCGGTTCTCGCCGCCGCTCTGTCCGTCGGTGGCGAAGATATGACGCCTGTAACGCAACGGGAGCAGCGTCCACAGGTGACGGTTGCCCCGCAGTATGATGTGGCCGCCGCGGCCGCCGTCACCGCCGTCGGGACCGCCCTTGGGGATATACTTGGCACGGTGGAAATGGCGGCTTCCCGCGCCTCCCTTGCCCGACCGGCACAATATCTTTACATAATCTATGAAATTGCTCTCTGCCATTGTCTTGAATAGTTAATAAAGTGTAGAAAGTTTAAAAAGTTAAGATGATAGTGCTGTAATTGGCATGTCTTCACATTCCTCTTAACTTCATTCACTTTTTCAACTAAAACTAAATTAATAACGCTTCAGCCGGACATTTCGCCTATCAGCGGGGAATAAGGTCTGGATTTTCGTACATCTTCAGGGTGTTTTCCAGCTGTGTCTGCACCATCAGCTGCAGCTCGCGGGGCGCAAGCACCTTCAGCGCGTCGCCGTACGACAGGATTTCGTGCACCAGCTCGTAATTCAGCTTCAGGCGGTAGGTGAAGATGGAATACTGGTCGTGCAGCGCTTCCTGCTGGGTGTGGTGGAAGGGGAGGGCGCGGAAGTATTTGGCCTGGATGGGCGTGGTCATAATCCTGACGGTGCGCACGTCGGCCTTTGACGATGTGATGCCTATCAGGTTTTCGAAGAAAGTCTCAGGCTTGAGCTGTGGCATTTCGAACTCCTCGTTCACCACCGACATCTGCGATACGCGGTCCAGGGCGTAGGTGCGCACGTCGCCGCTCTGCTCGCGTATGCCTATCATGTACCACCGCTGCTTGTATCGCTTCACGAAGCAGGGCAGGAACCGTATGTCCTTCTCCGGCCTTGACTTGCTGAAGCCGGCGTATGTGAACGACAGCTTGTGCCTGTCGCCGATGGCGGCGAGCACCAAGGGCAGGAATTCGCGCGCCGAGGGCACGTCCTCGACCGACACGCGGTCGTGCGGTATGGAGGAGCCCTTGATGGCGTTGTTGACCGAATATGATTCCAGCAGCCAGTTGGTCACCATCGGATTGGCGTTGCTTTCGGCCTCGTCGATGTAGTAATGGCCCGAGGCGTCACAGGCTATCTCTAATTGAAAATTCTCCTCGATGGCGCGCCGGTAGTGATAGAAGGTGCGTGCGGGCATCGGGTCGCCGTTGCTCAGGGGCGACTTGCGCCACAGGTCGTTGATGTCCTCGCGCGTCAGGCGGCCGTAACGGTTCAGCACGTCCACTATCCACACGTATCGGTTTATCAGCTCCTTCATTTTTTTTAGTTATGATAATCAGCTTAATATCAATGAGATTGATATTAAGCTGAAAAATTTTTAGGAAAAATCAACAAAAAAATCACAACTTCCCGAACCAAATAAACAGTAGCGATGTTATAATAGCGTAAGGTTTGATAAACCACACTACATAGAGCATAAGTCATTGATTGACATAATATATACTGCTACAAACGTTCTGAAAAAGTTGTTATTGTTGTTTTAATTGAAGAAACAGGGTCTGCGTGATGCAGGCCTTTTTCTTGTTTCAGCGGTTGCCGTACATGTCGTCGTAGTATTTCTCGTACTCGCCCGAGGTGATGTTGTCGATCCAGTCCTGGTTGTCCAGGTACCATTTCACTGTCTTCTCGATGCCTTCCTCGAACTGCAGCGAAGGCTCCCATCCCAGTTCCTTCTGCAGCTTGCGGCTGTCGATGGCATAGCGCATGTCGTGGCCGGGACGGTCGGTTACATAGGTTATGAGGCTGTCGGAATATCCCTCGGGATTGCCGAGCAGACGGTCAACGGTTCTGATCACTACTTTAATCAGGTCGATGTTCTTCCATTCGTTGAAGCCGCCGATATTGTATGTCTCGGCCACCTTGCCGTGATGGAAAATGGTGTCGATGGCGCGGGCGTGGTCCTCGACATAGAGCCAGTCGCGCACGTTCTCGCCCTTGCCGTACACGGGCAGTGGCTTGCGGTGGCGGATGTTGTTGATGAACAGCGGTATCAGCTTCTCGGGGAATTGGTAGGGACCGTAGTTGTTGCTGCAGTTGGTCACGAGCGTCGGCATGCCGTATGTGTCGTGGTATGCGCGCACGAAATGGTCGCTCGAAGCCTTCGACGCCGAGTATGGCGAGTGGGGATCGTACTTGGTGGTCTCCAGAAAGAACTCGGTGCCGTAGGCCATGTCGTCCTTGCTTGATGCCTTGGTGGTGAACGGCGGCTTTACGCCCGCGGGATGCGTCAGCTTCAGGGCGCCATACACCTCGTCGGTGCTGATGTGGTAGAACAGCTTGCCTTCATACTTCTCCGGCAGGGATTCCCAGTATTCTTTCGCGGCTTGCAGCAATGAGAGTGTACCCATCACGTTGGTGCGCGCGAATGTGAACGGATCCTTGATGCTGCGGTCCACATGGCTTTCAGCCGCCAAGTGGATGATGCCGTCTATATTGTTGTCGCGGATGATGCTGCGCATCAGTTCCAGGTCCGCGATGTCGCCCTTGATGAACGTATAGTTCGGCCGGTCTTCGATGTCCTTGAGGTTGGCCAGGTTGCCCGCATAGGTGAGGAGGTCGAGGTTATAGATGTGATAATCCGGATGTTCGGTGACGAACAGACGCACCACATGGCTACCGATGAATCCGGCGCCTCCGGTGATAAGTATGTTACGCTTCATCTCTTCCAATTAGCAATTAGTAATTAATAATTAGTAATTTATAAAGCAATATGTGCAATCAATACTATTTGCCCATATTGCTGATGCAACGCTTTAGAGAATCAGTCCAGTAGGGGACGCAGAGACCGAAGGTAGTCTTGAATTTAGTCTTGTCGAGGACTGAATAAGCCGGGCGCTTCACTGGCGATGGGAATTCATCGGAATGACATGGCTGGATATCGCAGGAGGTGTTACCCGCAATTTCGGCGATGGTCTTGGTAAAGTCAAACCATGAACAGACCCCTTCGTTGGAATAATGGTAGATTCCTTCGTTGCCATCCATCTTGCGGTTCTCGATGATATAGAAGATGGCATCTGCAAGATCCTGCGCGTAGGTCGGTGTACCTGCCTGGTCGAATACAACCTTCAACTCAGGTTTGATAGACGTGAGGTTGAGCATTGTCTTGACGAAGTTCTTGCCATATTCGGAATAAAGCCATGCGGTGCGGAAAATCAATGCCTTGCATCCCCTTGCCTCGATGGCCTGCTCGCCATGTAGTTTAGTAAGGCCATAGACACCGGTCGGAGTTCCTTTCTGATCCTCACGGCATGGGGTGTTGTAGGGATCTCCGCCGAATATATAGTCGGTAGAAATGTGAATCAGTGTGCCGTCATTGGCTTTGATGGCCTTAGCTAAGTTGTCGACTGCTACAGCATTCAATTTTTCAGCAAACTCAGCATCTGACTCTGCTTTGTCGACATTGGTATATGCAGCACAGTTTACGATGACGTTAATATCGTTGTTCTTTACCATATCGGCGACGGCCTTGGCATCGGTGATGTCAAGTTCTGCAACATCGGTAAAGATGTAATTGTCTTTGGAGTCGTTGGCAGCATTGCGAATGCAGTTGCCAAGCTGTCCGTTAGCTCCGGTAATTAAAATGTTCATAACTCGAATGGAGATTCAAATTCTGCAAATAGGGGATGATGTTTGTCCTTCTCAGAGAGGATGGCTTCGGCGATGTCCAGCTGCCAGTCTATGCCAAGCGACGAATCTACAATAGAGATCCCGCCATCGGCTTCGGGGCAATAGTAGTTGTCACATTTATATTGGAATACAGCTGTGTCACTCAGAACTGCGAAGCCATGAGCGAATCCACGCGGAATGAAGAACTGGCGGTGATTATGCTCTGTCAGCAGGCAGCTGACGTGCTTGCCGTATGTGGGCGATCCCTTGCGGATATCGACTGCCACGTCAAGCACTGAGCCGCGTACACATCTTACGAGTTTGGCCTGTGCATGGGGCGGACGCTGGAAATGCAGTCCACGCATCACACCGCGTGATGAGCAGGATTCGTTGTCCTGCACGAAATCCACATGACATACCTCTTTGTCGAATACTTCCTTATTATAACTCTCGAAGAAATAACCTCGAGAGTCTGTAAACACGCGCGGCTCCAGAATAACCACGCCTTCTATGTCTGTCTTAATTACGTTCATCTTAATCAATGTAAGATAGTAGCGAAGGCTGTCCCCAGCCGCACATAACTCATGACCAAAGGCCTTGGATTAATTATATCAATATGAATATATCCGTTAATGAGCGCGTCTCGGAGATAGAGCGCTACTAATTCATCGTGCCGGCATTGAATTTCGCGTGCGTTCCACCTCGTCAATCACCTTCATCAGGTATTGACCGTATTGGTTCTTAAGCATGGGTTTGGCTATCTCGGCCATTTTCTCTTTGGAGATCCATCCCTGACGGTATGCGATGCCTTCAAGACATGCTATTTTCAGGCCTTGTCGTTTTTCAAGAACCTCCACATAGATAGAAGCTTCGGCGAGAGAGTCATGGGTGCCGGTGTCGAGCCATGCGAAACCGCGCGGAAGCGTCTGTACTTTCAGTTCGCCGTCTTTCAGGAATTCCTGATTGACTGTGGTTATTTCAAGTTCGCCACGGGCGGAAGGCTTGATGCTTTTGGCTACGCGAACTACCTTGTTAGGGTAGAAATAAAGACCGACTACGGCATAGTTGCTTTTGGGATGCTCCGGTTTCTCTTCGATGGAAAGGCAGTTGCCGTCGTGATCGAATTCCGCTACGCCATAGCGTTCCGGGTCGTTTACCCAGTATCCGAATACTGTTGCCTTCGCTTCGTTTTCGGCAGATGCAACAGCCTGCTTCAACACTTCGGGGAAACCGCCTCCATGGAATATGTTGTCGCCAAGAACCAGACAAACGGAATCATTTCCGATAAATTCCTTACCGATAATGAACGCCTGTGCGAGTCCGTCGGGACTGGGCTGTTCGGCATAAGAGAAATCCACACCGTAGTCGCTGCCGTCACCTAAAAGGCGTTTGAACCCCGGCAGGTCCTGAGGGGTGGAGATGATGAGGATATCCCGGATTCCAGCCAACATAAGCGTGGAGATGGGATAATAGACCATCGGCTTATCATATATGGGCAGCATCTGCTTGCTGACGCCTTTAGTAATGGGATACAGCCGAGTGCCGGAACCTCCGGCAAGTACAATGCCTTTCATCTTAATCCTTTGTAATATAATTATTTTAGTTGTCGCTTCTTTATTAATCTGGCAGGATTCCCGGCCCAGATTTCTCCGGCTGGAATATCCTTAGTGACAATGGAGCCAGCTCCGATAACAGAATTTTCGCCGATTGTCACTGCATTACATATTGTTACATTGGCTCCGATAAATACACCCTTACAAATATGCACATCCCCCATTTTAAATTCAAGTCCATTTAGACTTGTATCAAGGTAATGTGTCAGAATCGTTACACCAGTAGTAATAACCACAGATTCGTCTATAATTATGCCTGCCGGATTGACGGTATCAAAAATAGTACCATAACCTACAAATAACGAATCCGGATCCTTAATTCTCAAACCAGCCCATTTAAGTACTTTGGCCCTGTAAGACTGTGGAATTGTAATGTTGCAAATCCAATTAATAGCAAATCGCTTTATCGCCTTCATCATATCAAAACCAAATATTAGGAAACAGTATGCGACCTAATTGACGCACTGACGCTTTGATTCGATTCGCTTTAGAATCATAGGATGCCATTGTAGAAGTTCCACTGACGCCTCCAAATCGGACTTGAGTCTTGAATCTGAATTGGAATCTATTGTCATGCCTGAATTGTCTTGAAACTGTCTCTTATACACATCTGACGCTGCCGA
>ENA-OYYR01000526-OYYR01000526.1-human-gut-metagenome-genome-assembly--contig:-NODE-526-length-18205-cov-5.103967_pt1 | contig 18205 bp, 15 predicted proteins | sample MGYA00244066_ERZ653454 | MGnify/ENA primary metagenome ERZ653454 (study PRJEB26926, sample SAMN06165163) | human gut metagenome | biome: ENVO:00009003; feature: ENVO:2100002; material: ENVO:00002003...
TCGTCGGCAGCGTCAGATGTGTATAAGAGACAGCATAGAGATATGGATGATAAAACAATAATGCAGACAAAGTCCGGGGACTCTCTAATCGAAAAGACTCCGGTCCGTCGCCATGCCCGGCCCGGAGATTCTGCGCCACCACCCGGTATACGTTAAGCTATAAAAGAAGGGTCCCGGGCGACACTCTCAGACACTGCAATAAAATGGCAGACAAAAACGTTATGATGTCAGACGATTTGACTTCGACCATCAAAGCCCGTAGCCCGTCGGGGGTAATACTGATGTGGCAGCCGGACTAAACAATTACAGAAGATTAGACTCATGAAAAATTCCACGATCAGTTCGCTCCTTGTACTTGCCGTTATCATCATGGGCTGCAGCATGCACGTCTACAGTCAGGATGCACCGCCCGGATACAGGGTGGCTATGAATTATTACGAAAGCTTCGCGGAAGCGGACGCATCATTCTCGGCCACGACGCTTCCTGCCGGCTGGGTGCGCCTTGAGGATAAGGCGGGTAACATATCCTATTCCACCACCCGTGATAACGGCGGACATGTAGGCAAGGCAATAGGACATACCAAAAGTCAGAGCAACGTGCGGTCGGGCACTACCACAATCGAGCTTCGTGACTATCTGATATCACCGCAAGTGAAGGGAACGGTCAAATTCTGGATAGCCCGTTATTCCATAGGCACATCGCCACAGGTCGAGGTCTACCGAATGACGAAAACCGATAATGGATTCAGCTGCAATCCACAAACGGACCTGCTTTTCTCAGTCAGTGAGAACGCGTGGCCCCAATTCACCAATTCAAATCCTTCCGGCTGGGTGGAACAGACCTTCAATGTAGCCCAATATGAGTATCTTGGATTCCGCATCAGCTGTGCCTATATCGACGAATTCGAGGCAACCTCCGCAATGGTGCCCGGCACCGGCGCTTCCGATTCAAAATCAACTGATTCCGCTCTGCGAAGCAACCAGAGCAATCAAAGTAATCAGGGTAGCCTGAGCAAACCGAACAATCAGAACAATCAGAACAATCAGAACAGTCAGAGTAAGCCAATCAATAATATCAAACCTAACAGTCCTGGCAAGCAGTCGGCGAATGCGGCCAATAAAGTCGTAACGCCGTATTTTACTAAGAATACTCTGTTTATGGTTACCGATCCCTCTCCGAACCGGTTCTCTCAGGTGACGGACAGTGTGTTCGCCATCAACACCGGCGGCCGATATGAATTCTGGACAGTTTCGGGTCAAAAACTCTATGACGCCAGATGGACGATGCCTAAGGACTATTCATCGTCTAAGCCTCAATTCGGCGGAGGCGTCGTGGCCATGCGTATGGCCGAACCTAACGCCGCCGGCAAGAAACCGATCTGTCTGCTCTATCTTGACGGCCGGGTCAAGGAACTGGATCCGGCTTGGAAATACGTGTCGAAATTTGAAGACGGCCTTGCAATTGCCCAGGATGAACGTCAGAATTGGTTTTACATCAATACGGCAGGCGCGAAAATGTACACGTCACTGACGGTTTACAGCCCCGCGGATGATGAAGCCAGACCCTTGCGCGACGGCCTGAGGGCATTTTACGGCAAAGCTAACGCTAACGGCGATGTCGCCTGGGGCTTAATCAATGACGAAGGCGCTGTCGTGATTCCTCCGAAGTATAAGTCGGTCACTGATTTCTCAGACGGATATGCCTGGGCTGTAAGCGAAAACGCCAAAGATGGAATATATGCCAAGGAACTGATCGATGTCAGAGGCAATACGGTCTATAAGCCGGCAAAATACACCGCAAAGACACGGGATGTGGCGGATGGCGTCTTTATCGAGGTAGAGGCGCAGAGAGACGTCTACAGGGATGTGTCGGGTAGGGAACTGGCATCCTTTACCGAAGCGACTTCGTTTTACGACGGCTATGCGTTCGTGCAGACAAAACAGATGGGTGGAAATGTCTCTCTTATAAATCGCGATTTCCGGATTGTAAGGGAAATGACCAATAATGTCTTGGCTCCGTCACGACTCAAATCCGTCAGCTTCGAACCGTTCGGACTTTGCACGGTAGGAGGAAGTCATGTGATTACTCCTGCCGGGGATGAAGTCCTGATGGATTACGGAAGCGGGTTTGAGAATACCATAGGCAGCTTCGGACAGTTTTCCGAAAGCGGCTATGCCACTGCCGAGGGTTACATCGACTCCCAGCGGTGCTTCTTTTACATAAAGCCGACCGGTGAGATAGCATGGATGTTCTCAGACAGCCCGGAAGCCGGCGGTCCCTGGAATGGCGGCAAGCCTCCATTCCCGACTCCTGAACCGATTCCTCCTTTTCCCGGACCTTTCCCCGGGTTAGATCCGAGACAGCCCCTGAGAGGACCCAAGGTTGTGGAGACGGTTAAATTTACTGTTGCCGCAATTGCCGATCCTGCGAGAGGGGGAACTGTTTCCGTCAGCCCAACTAAGGAGTTTGAGTATGGCGAATCCGCAACCATTCATGCCACGGCAAACAAGGATTGGGCCGTTGCGTCCATCGAATGTACTCCTGCGGGCGCCTCCAAGGTGGAGAACGGCAAACCGTTCCGCGTGACCGGTGATATGACCGTCGTAGTTCATTTCCTAAAGAAAGACGATGTGACCCCGCCCGAGCGCACCGGATGCTATCTTGGAACCATGATTCCGCCCGAAGAACATGAACTGTCAGGCAAAAAGGAATGGGAAATTCCCGTGTATGCCGAAATCGGCGAGAAGGGTACAATTGACTCGCCTTTCGGCAAGGACAATTACGGCTTCCTTGTGATGATGTTCGACCCCAATACCACGTACACCTCGGCAAAAGGCGACCTGACATGCAATTTCTTCGCTGTTCCGATGAAGATAAGCGGCTTTCAGAAAGACGACGAGGGCAGAAACTGGATGGTGCTGGACGGAGGCTCAGTAACCTCTACGAATATGTCTGTCGGAGCCAACCCGCTAACCCAAATGGTGTTCGGTGCCATGCTTGGCGCCAGCGGCATGTCGACGGTAGCCAGCAATCCCAGGCATTACAGAATCGAGATGCTGGATATCGATTCAGATACGGGAGAGTTTACATTCGGCCCGTTGCAGACCTATTCGCCTAAAAGCGGAGGCTGGGTAGCCGGCGGCTCAAAGGAACTGACCGACAAGAGGAAAGGGGGGTTAGCTACGTATTACGACTCCGGATATGATACCGGCATGTTCGACGGCCTGCGAATGAAATCCTCCGTAAGACGCAGCGACGTGCAATGGTATCCGCCGCAAAGCTGGTTTGACAACCAATCCGTTTTTGAAAAGACGATAAACGCGATTCGAGGAGGTTATGGCTCTGCCAAATCCGATTACGAGCGCATCTTCGGCAACTGAAGGTCTGAATAAATAAAATATGCGAGGCTGTATCTTGAACTCGATACAGCCTCGCGTTTTAATATATTTCTTTGAATGTCAGAGTTCATTACCTGACGAAGCGGAGGGTGGCGGAATTGACGCCGTCGGAGGCCTTTGCGATGTAGATGCCTTTCGGCAGGGACTTGATGTCGATGTCGGAGGTGCTGTCAGAGTCCATGCGGAACCGTATCATGCCCGCGGCATCGTAGATTTCGACGGTCACTTCCTTGTCGGCCGTGACATGGAGCATGCCTGCGGGCGTCAGCGTAATCAGATCGTTGGCCGGGCCGACCGTGCGTATACCGGATTGGGCGGGTGCCCATGAGATGGCGGATCCCTCTTTAATGTCGATTGCCCCGGAGAATATGTACTCGCCGTATCTGCGGAACGTGATTGTGTAATGACCGGGCTCTATTTGGCCGAAAGTGGAGGTAACGTTGAATGCGCATACGCATTCGCATAGAGCACTGTTCTCCTGGGCGTTGAAAACCAGGTTGTTGCCATCCCTCTCAAACCATGTGGTGAATCCGAAGGGGCAGCAGTTGGCCACGAAGTTTTCCCATGTCACGGTAAGAATGCCGTTGACGTATGTTATGGACCATGAGTCTGCGTCGTAATCCGGTGCATGCTGACTGTTAGAGCGTGTGTTCAGGCATCCGGAATCTTCGACCGAAACGGGATCGATCCGTTCTGCGGAGGCAGTAGCCGTGGGAGCCGACGTTATGGCTGACGCCATAAGGGCAAGCGGTAGTATGCGTTTCATAAGCGAAATGTTGTTAATTAAATTTGTTATTGGTCATGTTGGTGTTTCGTTGTTGATAAACTCACCATATAGATGGATTTATCGCCAAAAGACTGCATCATTTCGATTAAAATTTAAGTTTCGACAGGTTTATATGATGGAATTAAATGGAAGGCAAGTCACAGAACTAAAGGAAAAAGCGTGCTTTTGCCCTCAGTTCTGAGACTTGCAGTTTTAATAGTTCCAATATGCGAAAGTTAAGTTAATAATTTTATGATATTGTGGTTTTTATTAATTTTGTGAGAATATTTTTTATTGTCTCATGCAGTCTTTTGATGTAGCGTGAATCTATGAGTCAATGGATAAAGGATATCTGATACAGCGCTGTCAGTCGGGAGATAGAGAAGCCTTCGGGATTCTCTATCAGACCTACCTTGTCCGTATGTACAGGATTGTAGCATATTATGTCCATAATCAAGATGCGGTATGGGACATTCTGCATGACGGGTTCCTTATAGCATTTGCCTCCATATCATCGCTGAAGGATGCTGAAAAGGTCGAGCCGTGGCTTATCTCCATAATGAAGAACCTGTCTCTCCAATATCTGAAAGACGGGTCAAGCCATATTTCAGTCGCTGTTTCTGATACCGAGATTGCCGATAACGCCGACGCGATTGTAGATGAAGAACGCGAACTGACCTGGGAAGAACTGGATAAGATGATCAGCAAATTACCCGAAGGCTACGGCAAAGTCTTTCGGCTTGCGGTTCTTGACGGGCTTTCTCATAAGGAGATAGCGGGTATGCTCGGTATAGCTCCACATTCCTCATCATCGCAACTCACTCATGCAAAAGCGATATTGCGACGTATGATTAAACAGTACCGTATGGAGATGGGCGTCATCTCTATTATCGGAATTGTATTGCTTATCTGGCAATGGACTATCAACCGCAATGAGGATACGCGCCCGGCACCGGTTATAAGCAATAACGCTGATAAGGAATTACCCTTAGCCAAAGACTCGATCGATAGCGCAGATTCAACGACAGATGGTGGCGCGCAAAACTCAAGGATGATATACAGGACGATACAGCGCCCTGAGGTGCATCAGGATATAGCGGAAACGACAATCGCAGCCGACAGTATACCTGCTGTTGAGAATGACAGTATTACGAACGACACCGTAATGCTATCTCCGAATATTGTAAATCGAGAAAGACTTATCGTACATGAAGATGTTCTAAACACAAAGCACAGCGAAAGCCGGGACTGGTCTTTGGCATTGGCGTACTCCGGCAGCTTTGGTCAAAATGATTTGAACCGTTATCGGATACCGGATCCCGATATGTCGGATGCCAACGATCCGATTGAAGAAATTGAAGTCACTGAAAAATTTCACCATTACATGCCGTTGGTAATCGGACTGTCCGTCAATAAAACGCTCACATCCCGCTGGAGCATTGAGACCGGACTCCGCTATACGTTCCTACGGTCGGAATTCCTTTCGGAAAGCGAGTTGATGGACAGGGAGACAACGCAACGCATACATTATATAGGCATTCCCTTAAAAGTCAACTATCGGATATTCACGTACCGTGGATTCTCGCTGTATGGTCAGGGAGGCGGGGCGTTGGATATTCCGGTTTATGGCACACGGTCTGTCCGGGAATATTTACCGAGAGAGGGTACTGTTAGCACCGGTAAGTTCCATATTCATGCACCCGTGCAGTGGTCAGTGGAGGGCGGTCTTGGCATTCAGTATCATTTCACACCCTCATTCAGTATATACGCAGAGCCCTCGTTCCGATATTATTTCAACTCCGGCTCGGATATCAGGACAATCCGTCAGGATAAGCCCTTTGAATTCACGTTGCCAATCGGAGTGAGGTTTACGTGGTAAGCAGTAACGAATAGATAATGTGTCAGCTTTTCATTGGGACTCATTAATTCTATCCTCACGGAATTCCAAATAATAAAAAATACGCGAGGCTGTATCTTGTGATTCGATACAGCCTCGCGTTTTATGATATTTCTTAGAATGTCAGAGTTCATTACCTGACGAAGCGGAGGGTGGCGGAATTGACGCCGTCGGATGCTTTTGCGATGTAGATGCCTTTCGGAAGGGACTTGATGTCGATGTCGGAGTTGCTGTCGGAGTCCATGCGGAACCGTATCATGCCGGCGGCATCGTAGATTTCGACGGTCACTTCCTGGTCGGCCATGACATGGAGCATTCCTTCGGGCGTCAGAGTGATCATGTCGTTAGCCGGGCTTATCGTACGGATGCCTGATTGACCGGGTGCCAATGAGATGTCAGCTCCTTCCTTAAGGTCGATTTCGGCTGTAAATACATCCTTCCCATACTGACGGAATGTGATAGTGTAATGCCCTGGCTCGATTTCTCCGAAAGTGGAGGTTACGTTGAACGGGCACATACAATCGCAGAAAATATCGGCGTAATCCTCTACATTGTATACCAGATTGTTGGCATCTCTTTCAAACCATGTATTGAATCCTTCGGGACAACATTGGGTTACATAATTATTCCATGTCACGGTAAGAATTCCGTTTACGTAGGTGATGGACCATGACTCCGGTTCGGAATCGTGTAAAGTAGATTCTTCTGAACGAGTGCCGAGGCATCCGGAATCTTCCACCGAAGTGGGATCGATCCGTTCTGCAGAGGCAGTGGCCGTTGGAGCCAACGTCATGGCTAACGCCACAAGAGCAAGCGGTAGTAGTCGTTTCATAAGCGAAGTGTTTAAAATTGGAACATTTCGAAGTCGTTTAGCGGCTTCAATCTCTATCACTGACAAAATTACTTAATTTATACATAATTACAAATATTTAGCCAATTAATTTTATCAAAATTTCAATTATACCTTACACTTAATGGCAAGTGCCTGATTCTCTCAAATGGCGGAAACCGCAATATGTAATGTAACTGCGATTGATATTATTGGGGCGGAATTGTTATATGAATGACACAAGGCGTACATTTTGAAATTATGGGCAAGAATATGAACCAACTTGATCAATAGCCGGATACAGTATCCGTATACAGAGATCTCAGATGCGTGCGAGGTGAAGATTTATTTGAAGGTTTCGGAAATTATTTATAACTTTGCGCTTTCAAGACCGAAGTATGAGTACTTACAACGACAAATCGGCGAGTGCTGGGAAACGCGAGGTGCGGTTCTCAAAGATGCACGGCGCCGGTAACGACTACATTTATCTGAATGGTTTTGAGGCAATTCCCGAAGATTTAAGCAAATTGGCCGTAGAGGTTAGCGACCGTCATTTCGGGGTGGGTTCGGACGGACTGGTAGTGATATGTCCGTCGGACGTGGCCGATTTCCGCATGCGTATGTATAATTCCGACGGCAGCGAGGCCGAAATGTGCGGCAACGCGTCGCGCTGTATCGGCAAGTATGTCTACGACCGCGGCCTCACGGACAAGACGGAGGTGACGCTGGAGACACTGGCCGGCATCAAGGTGCTGAAGTTGCATGTTGAGAACGGCGAGGTGACCGAGGTGACCGTGGATATGGGCGAGCCTGAGCTTCGGCCCGATCGGGTGCCGGTGGTCAGCACCAGCGCCGACCGCATGATAAACGAGCGAATCACTGTCAACAATACGGAATACGACATTACGGCAGTCAGCATGGGAAATCCTCATGCTGTTGTTTTTGTTAATGAGATAACTGACGAGCAGGTTCTGGGCCGGGGCCCGGAGCTGGAGCGCGCCGATGTGTTTCCGCGCAAGGCCAACATCGAGTTCGCCCGTGTGGTGGACCGTGGCCATGTCGAGATGCGCGTATGGGAGCGTGGCACGGGCGAGACCCTGGCCTGCGGCACCGGTGCGTGCGCCACGGCCGTGGCCGCTGTGTTGAACGGTCATACCGACCGCGAGGTGGATATAGTGCTGCGCGGCGGCACGCTGCACATCCGCTGGGACGAAGCCACCAACCACGTGATGATGACCGGGCCGGCACGGTTCGTGTGCGACGGAACGTTTTACAGGTATTAAGTTATAGTGATGAGTGATGAAGTGGGCGTTGCTGATTACTGATTACTAATTGCTAATTGAATAAAGATGAAGATAAACGATAATTTTGAGAAATTGCCTGAGAGCTACCTGTTTTCGACGGTAGCCCGCAAGTTGCGTGAATATAAGGAGTCGCATCCCGGCAGCGAGGTGATACGCATGGATATCGGCGACGTGACGCTTCCGATACCGCAGGCGTGCATCGAGGCCATGCACCGTGCAGTCGATGATATGGCGGCCGGCGAGACGTTCCACGGTTACGGTCCGGAACAGGGCTATGCGTTTTTGCGCGAGGCCATAGCCGACGGCGACTATGCCGGTCTCGGCATTTCGGCCGACGACATCTTCGTGTCGGACGGTGCCAAGAGCGACCTCGGCAACTTGGGCGATATATATTCCAAAGACAATGTCGTGGCCGTGACCGACCCCGGCTATCCCGTTTACGTCGATTCCAACGTGATAGACGGACGCGGCGGTAAGTTGGTGGACGGCAAGTGGAGCAACTTCGTATACCTGGACTGCACCGAGCAGAATGGTTTCAAGCCTACGCCTCCCGAGGCTCATGCCGATGTGATATTCCTCTGTTCACCGGCCAATCCGACCGGAGCCGCCTTTACTCACGCCGAGCTGAAGGCATGGGTGGACTATGCGCGCCGCAACGATGCCGTGATAATCTACGACTCGGCCTATTGCGCATACGTACGCAGCGCCGACGTGCCCCGCAGCATCTATGAGATAGAGGGCGCGCGCGAGGTGGCCATCGAGGTGCGCAGCTTCTCCAAGACGGCCGGTTTCACCGGACTGCGCTGCGGATATACCGTGGTGCCGGCCGAGGTTACGGGCACGGATGCCGAGGGCAACCGCGTGCAGCTGCGCAAGCTGTGGCTGCGCCGTCAGACCACCAAGTTCAACGGTGCAAGCTATGTGATACAGCGCGGTGCCGAGGCCCTTTACACCTCAGCAGGCCGGGAGCAGATACGCCGGAATGTGGACTATTACCTGCGCAACGCCTGCATCATCCGCGATGCGATGCTTAAGGCCGGATTCAAGGTATACGGCGGACTCGATTCACCGTACGTATGGGTGAAATCACCGGCGGCCGACGACAGCTGGAAGCTGTTCGAGACGCTGTTGGAGCAGGCGCAGATCAGCTGCACGCCGGGCGTGGGATTCGGCAGCTTGGGTCAAGGCTGGATCCGTTTCACCGGCTTCAACACCGAGGAGAAGACCCGCGAGGCGATGAGGAGACTGGAGAACTGGCTGGCATAGAGCTGAGGCCACTATTCACTAATCACTAATAACTAATCACTGAAAAGAGAGTTACCCTAATTTATAATTATATGTCAAACCTCAGAGTAAAGAGTGTGCTTGGGGCCACCGGCCGGAAAGCAGTGAAGGTTGAGCTTCCCAAGGAGCGGGTAGAGCGGTACTACGGCAAGCAGGTGTTCAACCGACAGAAGATGTTTGAGTACCTGCCCCGCGAGACGTACATGGCGCTGATAGACGCCATCGACAACCGCAAGCCGTTGAGCCGCGAGCTGGCCGACAGCGTGGCCCAGGGCATGAAGCAGTGGGCGCTGGACAACGGCGCGCGCCACTACACTCACTGGTTCCACCCTCTGACCGGCAGCACCGCCGAGAAGCATGACGCCTTCATAGAGCATGACGGCAAAGGTGGAGTGGTAGAGAAATTCTCAGGCAAGCTTCTGGTCCAGCAGGAACCCGACGCATCCAGCTTCCCCAACGGCGGCATCCGCAACACCTTCGAGGCTCGCGGCTACTCGGCATGGGACATCTCGTCGCCCGCATTCATCGAGGACAACACGCTGTGTATCCCCACGGTGTTCATCTCCTACACTGGCGAGAGCCTTGACTACAAGACGCCTCTGCTCCGCGCGCTTAACAGCGTGGACAAGGCCGGAACTCGCGTGGCACACTTGTTTTATCCCGAGGTGAAGCATGTTGTGGCATACCTTGGCTGGGAGCAGGAATACTTCCTGGTGGACGAGGCTCTGTATGCCGCACGTCCCGACCTGGTGATGACCGGTCGCACCCTGATGGGTCACGAATCGGCCAAGAACCAGCAGCTGGAGGACCATTATTTCGGTTCCATCCCGAGCCGTGTGGAGGCTTTCATGCTCGATCTGGAGCTGGAGGCCCACAAACTCGGCATTCCCGCCAAGACACGCCACAATGAGGTAGCTCCGAACCAGTTCGAGCTGGCTCCGATATTCGAGGAGTGCAACCTTGCCAATGACCATAACCTGCTGCTGATGTCCGTTATGGAGGAGGTGGCCAGGCGTCACAACTTCCGTGTGCTGCTGCACGAGAAGCCCTTTGCAGGCATCAACGGAAGCGGCAAGCACAACAACTGGAGTCTCGGCACCGACAACGGCACGCTGCTGTTCGCGCCCGGCAAGACCCCGGAGGACAACCTGCGCTTCGTCACCTTCGTGGCCAACGTTATGGCCGCCGTGCACAAGCACAACGGTCTGCTGAAGGCTTCCATCATCACGGCCACAAACCAGCATCGTCTGGGCGCCAACGAGGCACCGCCGGCCATCATCTCGATGTTCTTAGGTCGTCAGCTGTCCGAAGTCCTCGACAAGATCGAGAAACACGACAGCGACTCGCTCACAGTGAACGGCAAGGAGAAGTTCAACATAGACGTGGCTCAGATTCCCGAGCTGATGCTGGACAACACCGACCGCAACCGCACCAGCCCCTTCGCATTCACGGGTAACCGCTTCGAATACCGCGCAGTAGGCTCGTCGGCCAACAACGCCGCCGCCATGATTGCCCTGAACGCCGCCATGGCCGTGCAGCTCAACGAGTTTGCCGACGCCGTCGAGAAGCGCATGGCCGCCGGCGAGGACAAGACCAAGGCAATCCTGTCCGAAGTCCGCAAGCTGATTGTGGCATCCAAGTCCATCCACTTCGACGGCAACGGTTACAGCGACGAATGGAAAGAGGAAGCTGCCAAGCGCGGTCTCGACACCGAGACTTCGGCTCCCCTGATGTACGACGCATACACACGCCCCGAAAGCGTGGAGATGTTCGAGAAATCGGGCGTCCTCAGCCTCAAGGAGATAGAGGCCCGCAACGAGGTGAAGTGGGAGACATACTCCAAGAAGATACAGATCGAAAGCCGCGTATTGGGAGACCTGGCCATAAACCACATCATCCCTGCCGCCGTGCGCTACCAGTCCACGCTGCTTGACAACGTGTATAAGATCAAGCAGCTGTTCTCGGACGACAAGGCCGATACGATCGCGGCAATCGACATGGAGAATATAGAACAGATAAGTGAGAACATAGCAGCCATCAAGACCAAGGTGAAGGAGATGATCGAGGTGCGTCACAAGGCCAACCGCATGCCCTCCGAGCGTGACAAGGCCATAGCCTATCACGACGACGTGATGCCCAAGATGGACGAGATCCGCACACACATCGACAATCTGGAACTTATGGTGGACAACGAGATATGGCCGTTGCCCAAGTATCGCGAGCTGCTGTTTATACGTTAAAAATGTTACATCCGTCAAAACGAGGGATTTACATGCCCTCGTCACCTATCAGAAGGCTCTCCGGCGTGGCCAATGCGGCTGCCCGGAGGGGCCTTTCCGTTTATTACCTGAACATTGGACAACCGGATATCCATACTCCCCGCGAGGCGCTGGAGGCTGTGGAAAATATCCATCTGCGCGTACTGGCCTATTCGCCGTCGGACGGCCTGGAGAGCCTGCGCAAGAAATTTTCCGAGTATTATCACCGTTTCGGACTGGACATCAGTCCCGACGAGATCATAGTGACCGCGGGAGGTTCGGAGGCGGTGCTGTTCGCCTTCATGGCCTGTCTGGATCCCGGCGACGAGATAATAGTGCCTGAGCCGGCCTACGCCAACTATATGGCCTTCGCCGATTCGGCCGGCATACGTATCCGTCCGCTGCCCTCCAACATTCACGATGGATTCGCCCTGCCGCCCGTCGAGGACTTCGAGAAGAAGATCACCAACCGTACGCGCGCCATCCTGCTGTGCAACCCCAACAACCCGACGGGATACGTTTATACCCGCAAGGAGCTGGAGGCGATCGCCGACATCTGCGAGCAGTACGACCTGTTCCTGTTTGCCGACGAGGTGTACCGCGAGTTCTGCTACACCGACCAGAAGTTTACGTCGGTGATGAGCCTGGATCGCATAGCCTACAACACGGTGATGATTGACTCCGTGTCGAAGCGTTACAGCGAGTGTGGTATCCGCATCGGCGCTCTGGTGTGCCGTAATCCGGAGATACACGCCGCCGTGATGAAATTCTGTCAGGCACGTCTCAGCCCCCCGCTGTTAGGCCAGATTGTGGCCGAAGCCTCGGTGGACGCATCCGATAAATACATCAGGGACGTGTACGACGAGTACAAAAAGCGCCGCGACTTCATGGTGGAGCGCATCAACCGCATCCCGGGCTGCTACGCCCCGATGCCCGACGGCGCCTTCTATACGATGGTGGAGCTGCCGGTGGACGACGCCGACAAGTTCTGCAAATGGTGTCTCGAGGAGTTTGAGTACGAAGGAGGCACCGTGTTCCTGGCTCCCGGCAGCGGATTCTATTCCAATCCCGCAATGGGACGCCGACAGGCGCGCATCGCATACGTGCATGACATTGAGTATCTGGCCAAAGGCCTTGACATTCTGGAGCATGCCCTGGAGGCATATCCCAACAGAATCACAGATCTTGGATTATGAACATAAGAGAAATAACATCCGGCATATATTACACGGGCGTCAACGACCGCGTTACCGATAAGTTCGAGGGCATGTGGCCGCTGCCGTACGGTGTGAGCTACAACGCCTACCTGGTGCGTGGCTCGAAAGGTACGGCGCTTATGGACACCGTAGAGATCACCGAGGTTCACGAATACCTCGACGCAGTGGAGCGTACGCTGCAGGGTGCCGCTCCCGACTACCTGGTGGTACATCACATGGAGCCTGACCATTCCGGCTCCATTCCCGAAGTGGTACGCCGCTGGCCTGACCTGAAAATCGTTGGCAACGCTCAGACCGTGGGCATGATCAAAGGCTTCTACCACGTGGACGACGACAGCCGCTTCGTGACCGTCAAGGACGGCGACACAATTGACCTCGGCGACATGAATCTTCTGTTCCGCCTCACGCCCATGGTGCACTGGCCCGAGACCATGATGACGTATGTAGCCGAAAGGGGAGTGCTGTTCTCGGGCGACGCCTTCGGATGCTTCGGCGCGCTGAACGGCGGCCTGATCGACACGGAGCTTGACACAACTGTATATTGGGATGAAATGTACCGCTATTACAGCAACATCGTGGGCAAGTACGGCCGCTTCGTGCAGCAGGCGTTGCAGAAACTGAGCGGTGTCACCCCCGAGTATATCTGCACCACCCACGGCCCGGTATGGCATGAGAAGATAGCCGACGTTATGGGTATATACGACCGCCTCAGCCGCTACGAAGGTGAGGATGGCGTGACCATCATCTACGGCTCGATGTACGGCAATACGGCCGAGGTGGCCGAGGAGATAGCCCGCGGACTGGCCGAGGCCGGTGTGAAGAACATCAGGATACACAACGCCTCGCACAGCGACATGAGCTATATGATCAGCGACGCGTTCCGTTACAAGGGTCTGATTGTGGGGAGCGCCACATACAGCATGACGCTGTTCCCGCCCGTCAGGGCATTGCTGACGGCCCTGCAGGTGCGCGAGGTGAAGAACAAGGTGTTCGCCGGATTCGGCAGCTATACGTGGGCCGCAAACGTCGTAAAGAAGGAAATGGACGATTTCTGCGCCGCAGCCGGTATGGAAATGCAGGGCTTCGTGATGATGAAGCAGGGCATTGACGAAGATGTCCGCAACTCCGCTCGTGCCCTGGCTGCCGAAGTGGCCGCTAAACTTAATTCCTGATTGAATATTTATGATACTTGACATGATACCCCTGGCCATATTCGATGCCAGCAGTTTCTTCCAGTGGTTTGTGGAGAATGCCAACTATTGGTTTGTTTTCATCTTCATGACCATCGAAAGTTCGTTCATACCCTTCCCGTCGGAAGTGGTCGTACCCCCGGCGGCCTATCTGGCCTGCACCAATTCCGGTGCCGGTTCGGACATGAACATATATATGGTGGTAGTGATGGCCACACTCGGGGCATTGTGCGGAGCGTTCATCAACTATTACCTGTCGTTGTGGGTGGGCCGTCCGGTCATCTACCGCTTCGCCGACAGCAAATTAGGTCACGCCTGCATGATAGACCGCGCCAAGGTGGAGAAGGCCGAGAAATATTTCGATGACCACGGAGCGGTGTCCACCTTCGTAGGCCGTCTGATTCCGGCAATACGCCAGTTGATATCGATACCCGCCGGCATATCGCGCATGAACGTGGGACAGTTCGCGCTGTTCACCGCCCTTGGCGCCGGATTATGGAACGCCATATTGGCCGGACTCGGCTACTGGCTCTCGACCGCCGTACCGCCGGAAATGCTGTTCGAGAAAGTGGAGGAATACAACCGCTATCTGACCTGGGCCGGCTATGGAATCCTGCTGATATGTATCCTGGTGATACTTTGGAACGCATTCGGCAAGCACCGCAAGAAGGACACCGCGCCCAAAGAGTGAATCCTTAAATCTAAATAAAAATTGCGCATTGTGCATTGCGCATTTTTTCATAATGCATCGTGCATTCATAAACCATAAAACACATGAAAGTAAGTCCGTCGCTGCTCGCAGCCAATTTCGCCGACCTGAAGCCTCAGCTTCAGATGATCAATGAATCGGAAGCAGACTATCTGCACCTTGATGTAATGGACGGGGTGTTCGTTCCCAACATATCGTTCGGGTTCCCTGTCCTGAAATCAGTGTCGGAAGTGGTTACAAAACCTCTGGACGTGCATCTGATGATAGTCGAGCCGCAGAAATGGGTGAGTCAGGTGCGCGACCTCGGCGCCGAGATCATGAACGTGCACCAGGAGGCCTGCGTGCATCTGGACCGTTGCATTCACAACATCCATCAGGCCGGCATGAAGGCCGGCGTCACGCTGTGTCCCTCCACGCCGGTCGAGATGCTGCGCGACGTGATTCATGAGGTGGACTTAGTGCTGATCATGACGGTCAATCCCGGCTTCGGCGGTCAGGAATTCATAATGCACAGCCTGGACAAGATACGCCGCCTGCGCGCCCTGATAGATGAAACCGGCTCGAAGGCCATGATCGAGGCCGACGGCGGCGTCAACGGCCACACGGCCCCGTTGTTGGCCGAAGCCGGCGCCGACATCCTGGTCAGCGGCTCCTATGTATTCAAGGCTCCCGACCCCAAGGCCTGCATCCGCGATCTCCGCGCATTATAGTACGAGACTCTCCCGGACGTTTGAATATATATATTGGAATAAAATTGACGGAAAAAGCCATGGCTTTCTCCGTCAATTTTTTGATGATGTTGACTTAGGTCTTTGTGATGGACGATAACGAGAATCAATAGTAACATGGACTCTCCGCAGCCGTGCAAAGACTCGTAAAAAACTATTGATATTTATCACGATTCCTTGCGGTAGAGCGGGGCGGTCGGGGGCTCCTGACCTTTGATGACGTTGTGGTAGTAGGCGTAGGTCATCGGGATGCCGGTGCCTTCCACGGCATTGACCAGATGACACAGCACGAGCGTATGCGTGTCGCAGTCCACCATGTCGTATGCCTCAAGTATCAGACGGCCGGCAAATGTGCCCTTGACACACGGCACATAATCGATCAGGTCATAGCCGATGCCTTCGTATTTGTCCGTGTCGCGCGAGCTGAAAAAACCGAACCGGCCTATCAGCATCGGATCCGTATCCTGCGACAGGATGGAAACGGAGAAGCGTCCGCTTTCCTTCACCGCCTCCAGTGTGTAGTTGCTCTTATTGAGAGATACCGCTACGATCGGTCCCTTGGACGTTAACTGGAAACAGGTGTTGATGGTGCATCCGACGGCGCGCCCGTCTTTGAACGCTCCGACTATGTATACTCCGTACGACAAGTTGTAAAGTGCTTTCAGATCCATAAAGTATGCTATTAAGTGTTTACATAATAAACGCCAAAATAGCCTGAAAGTTTTACTTCAGAGTGTGATGATGGCTTTGGTGCCGTGGGAAGGGGTGGAGGTAATGGTGAAGTCGCCGCCGTGCAGACGGGCTATCTGTCGGCTCAGGCACAGGCCAATGCCACTTCCGTCAGACTTCGTGGTGAAGAAGGGCTGGAACAGATTGGGCATTATCTCAGCCGGGATGCCGCAGCCGTTGTCCTCGATGTTGATATACGGACGCCCTTCGCTGACCGATACCTCGACATGAATATACGGTTCGGAAACTCCGGCCACTGCCTGTACCGCATTTCGCAGCACGTTCGTCACAAGACGTCCCAACAGGTCGCGGTCGGCCCGAAGCTGCATGTCAATGGGGATGGTATAGTTGATGATGGCGGAATCAAGGCCGTTGTCAGTCAGATAAATAGCAAACGACTTACGGATGCCTGTAAAAAATTCCATCACGTCGATGGTCTCTATCTTCGGCTTCGGAAGATGCGTCAGTTCATAATACGAATCCAGGAAACGGCGTATGCTCTGGCTTTCGTCCGAAATCAACGACACGGCTTCGTTCAGATTCTCGCCCTTGTAACGGTCAGGATTGCGCTTCATGTCCGCGCTAAGGGAAACTATCGGGGTGATGGCGTTGCGCATTTCGTGTGTCATGATGCGCAGGATGCGGTCGTAATACAGCTTGCGCGTCTCCAGCTCCAGCCGGCTGGAACTGTAGACGGCCATAATGCGCCGCATGGTATTAGACATGCGGTTGATGTCCGGGTCGTGACTCTCCGCGAACCGGATGGTGGTGTCGTTCATGTCAAGCGCATCCATGAAATCGGACATTGACCTGATCACCCGCCGCACCAGGCGCCACAGCAGAATGATGGAGATAACGAGGGGTATAAGCGAAAGAATGCCTAAGGCATGTCTGCCATAGGCGAAACATAGCGTGGCGAATGCCGTAAAAAGCACTGTCCCCGCTATGCAGAGTATGAAATTCAGACGGAAACGGTTCACTTCTTCAACTGGTTATAAAGAGTCTGACGGTTTATGCCCAATAGTTTGGCGGCCTGAGTGAGATTGCCGTTGCAGCGTGCCACCACCGAATTGATATGGTCTGCCTTGAGTTCGTCGAGGGTCATGGCGTCGAGCTTGTCCTGACGCGCCTTGGTGTCCTTGGCCTGCGACAGTACGGCCTGTTCCGATCGGGCCAGGCGGTTCTTACGGATTGCCGACTTAACCTTTGCTATCAGGTCGTCGTTGTCCCAGGGTTTGGTTACGAAATCGTCGCCGCCGCGCTTCATTGCCTCTACTGCCAGCTGAATGTCGCCGAAAGCGGTGATCAGCACCACGGCCGGCGGGTGAGGCATCGACTTGATACGCTCCAGCCAGAACAGCCCGTCGTTGCCGTCCAGCCGCGAGGTGTCGAAATTCATGTCCAGCAGCACGGCATCGAAGTCGCCGTTGGCCAGCAACGCCGGAAGCAGCTTCGGGTCGCCGATGGTCAGTATGCTGTCGAACTCGCTTCCAAGCACCATCTTAAGCGACAGCCGCACCGCCTTGTTGTCATCGATTATAAGTATTTTCATGATGCAAATTTAACGCGTATGGGCGTATGCGCAAAGTGAATTACCGGAAAAATGGATTCAACGGAAACGATTGTCTAAATTTTAGACGATTTCAATGTGCAAAGTGCGGTTTCTTCAAAATTAATGGGACAATCGGATTGGCGAAATATAAATTTGCATCGTCATAAACAAAGACGATGAAGAAACTGATTATTTCCATACTGTTTACTTTGGGCGGTCTGACGGGCATGGCGCAGATGACGCTGAACGACTGTCTGGTCTATGCCCGCGACCATGCCCCGCGCAATGTGATAAACCTGTCTCTTATACACATCTCCGAGCCCACGAGACTGCAGCTAATCTC
>ENA-OYYR01000540-OYYR01000540.1-human-gut-metagenome-genome-assembly--contig:-NODE-540-length-17905-cov-5.894454_pt1 | contig 17905 bp, 17 predicted proteins | sample MGYA00244066_ERZ653454 | MGnify/ENA primary metagenome ERZ653454 (study PRJEB26926, sample SAMN06165163) | human gut metagenome | biome: ENVO:00009003; feature: ENVO:2100002; material: ENVO:00002003...
AGTCTCGTGGGCTCGGAGATGTGTATAAGAGACAGTCTGATGGCTTGCTGCAGAATATCCGTAGTCGTCCCCCGAAGGTCTGGCGATAAACGCCAGTAACCAGTTCGGCACCATCGACGCAAAAAATGCGAATCCGACAGCTACTGCTATTTTCTTTATACTAATCCATTCTGCCAGTTTCTTCACCGTAAAAGCCTCCGTTTTTTCTGTCTTTTCAGTTTCTTCTGTATCCTCTCTCCAAAGGACAACATTATCATTCCACCAAAAATTGAAATCAGTTCACTAATTCTCCAATACCACGGTTCTTCAAATTTTATCTGCACAATTCTCTACGCTTTCATCAGATTATTCCGTCTCGCTCTCGATTAATATTACACTGTTTTTGCGATAATAAGAGCTCATCCGGACATTTTTCCAGTTATTCGTATCCGCCTCGATATCCTCGTAAAACAGAAGATACGGCTTATTTTGAAATTCTTTCAGCTCTGCATTTTCGATCGAAGCATCCTCTAAAATTGCTACTCTTTCCTGTTCCTGCGCCCGATAAGCCTGTGCTTCGCCGTTTAATAACGATTTTGCTGCTGAAACACTGGTAAATGCATCCGGCGTCACACCTGCTACAATCAGAAAACAAAATACCGCCCCTGCCGCTGATGCGATATGCCAAAGTTGAATGTCTTTTTCTTCTACTTTCTTCCCGGAACCATATTTTTTCCAGTACCATCCATATAAATATACCAGATTCAACATAATCAGAATCAGATAGGTCAGAAAAATTACATTATAAATTCGTCCGGCTCCCGGACCGCCTCCTGCATAAATGCTCTCGGTGAACATAGACGCTAACACGCAATAGCTCCAAAGCGGCACAAGCACCGGAAACCGGAAAGAAAAATTTCCCTTATATTCCTGAACTGCATGAATCGCAAACGGAGCTATCAGGATGACAAATAAAATAATCTTCCAGTCCGTCCACTGCCCCAATACATAATCCAGGCAATAATAAAAAGACTGCAGCACGGAACGAATCAATCCCGGTCTGTAAGAAAATTCTTCCTGACGAACCCAGTTTCCAGGCGCCGCCACATTCAATCCAAAGGAAATTCCCCAGAATACTGCGATTTTCAGCACTTGTCCCATCAGCTTCTTTTTATGGCATAAAGTTCTCGCCAATGCCAGACGCTGGGCCTGACCGCCGGAAAGGCGGGTGCCGCCGCTGCCGATGACCGTCTCCGTACCCTTTTCCATGGCCAGCACTTCCTCCTTCAGGGCAGCGGCGGCAAGCCACGGCATGGCATCCTGTTCGCTGCCGCAGAGGACATTATTCTGCACGGTGTCGGCACTCAGTTCCGGGTCATGGCCCAGATACCCGACCGTGGCGGCGATCTGGCGCGGGGTCAGGGTGGAAAGCTCTCTGCCGCCAAAGCAGACCGAGCCTTGATAGGGCGCTTCGCAGAGGAATACGCGGCCAAGGGTGGATTTTCCGCAGGCGACCGGGCCGGTGATGCCGATGATATCGCCGGGGTGGGCCGTCAGGCTCAGGCCGGAAAAGACAGGCTCTTCGCCATAGGAGAAGGCGAGTTCTTTCAGCGTCACATCCTGTGCCGCCGGGATCTGCAGGGCATCCAGCTGCTCGGGCGTTTTCATCAGGGGTCTGATGCGCTTCCAGGAGACCTCTGCCTTTTGCACTGCGTTGAAGAGCTTGGCCACCTTGGAGGATTTGACCACCAGCTTGGTGAAACAGGAGAGGAAGGTGGTGAAGGCGGCGATATCCCAGCTGCTCCAGCCAGTACCCAGCACATTCTTTGCGCCGAACCACAGGATGAAGAGGGTCCCTGCCTCGGATGCCGCCAGATAAAGCGGCGGCAGAGCGGACTGCCACACGTTGTTCCGCACGGCAGTCTTTTCGTAAAGGCTCAGGGCCTCCTCGTATTTTTCCATCCGGGCCTCCTCGCAGCCGTAGATGCGGTAGGTCACGGCATTCCGGGCACGGTCCAGCGTGGCACTGCTCAGGGCACCGGCGGCCTTTTTATAGGCCGCACCGGCGCGCTGCACCGGCTTTTTCATCCCTGCCGCGCAGACATAGGACACGGGAGTAAAAAACAGGCCCAAGATCGCCAGCCGCCAGTCGTACACCAGCAGCATGACCGCATAGCCCGCCAGCGCCACACCGGTGTCGAACACCTCCGTGGTGAACTTGCGCATTCCCTCCACGCAGTCGTCCACATCGGAGATGGCCTTGGTCATCAGCTCACCGGCCCCCTCTTTTTCCAGCGCGGCCCGGCTCTGCCGCACCAGATTGGCGTACAGGATGCCCTTCATCCGGCGGTTGATGTTGTTGGCGAAGCGGCGCACATAAAAGCGTTTGATGAAGCGCGCCGCCTGCACCAGCAGTGTGACCGCAATGTAGGCCAGCACCAGCAGCGCCATTTGGGCAGCAGTCTCACTGCCGCCCAGGATATCCGCCAGGCACTGGGCCAACCGGCCCTCGAACCACGGCGCGGCCAGCAGACCGATGTTATAGACAAGGCCCGAAAGGGTCACAAGGAGCAGCGGGAGCCACTCCACCCCGAAATAGGAGAGAACCCGATCCGGGCGGAACGATTTATCTTTTTTCATGGGGCATTTTACCTCCTGCGGGTGTTCCATTCAGTATACCACGGTACAAAAGCATCTGGACAGCTTTGTTCAGAAAAAAGCCATGACAGCAGGAACAAAATGCAAGATCATTGCAATGGTTACTGCTGTCATGGCAATCGGTTTTCTTTGTATGAAAAATGCTCCCATCGGCAGGATCTGCATTGCAGTGGTGTGGGGCTGCCATCTTCTGTATTTCACCTTGCGGGTCAAGACCATCAAGCCCACAGAGCAGACTCAGGAAAGTGCAGAATAGATCCCCCCGGGATCCCATCAGATTGCAGGCATCCATGGCCCGCAGGGATAACAGTTCCGTTCTTATCGGTTCACGAAATTCAGCACCAGCACGAGCAGCAGCATGTGTACCGGGTAAAAGGCGTAGCAGGCATACTGGAACGGTTTGCTGTGGCAGCCCTGCCGCCCGCGATACAGCCAGATGGGCACCAGCGCCAGCAGCGCAAGCCCCTGCTGACACAGCTCAAACTCCATGCCGAACAGCCGGATGGGGTACATCAGCCCGCCCAGAAGCACCACGTTGATCCAGTACAGGGTCAGCACCTGTCCCAGCAGGCACCACCATTTCCGGCCCCGGAAAATGTAAAAAGCGAACACAGTCAGCACACCGGCACCGTAGTAATCCGTCATGCCCAGCGTTCCCAGCAGCGCCCCTGCTGCTGCCACTGCGGCGCACACCGGCAGCGAAACCCAGAGCTTTTGCTTTTTGCGCACCGTTTCCATCAGATGCACCCCCAGAAGCCCCAGCAGCAGCGTCCAGATCACATTCTGGTGCACCGGGTAGAACCATGTCCCGCCATACATCAGATCAAAGGGCACTTCTGAAAGCAGCGCAAACAACAGCAGCCGCAGTGCATAACGCTTCAGATTTCGGGTATGAAAGTAGCCTTCCACTGTCATAAATGCAAAGATAGGGAACGCCAGCCGCCCGGCACAGGTCAGCCAGTCCTGCGCCGGCAGAAGGGTCGCCCACAGGTGATCCATCAGCATCAGCGCCATGGCAATGATATGAAGTGCTGCTGCACTCAGGTCAATGCAATTTGCGGCAGTGGAACGAATCGGTTTGGTTGACATGATCATACCTCGTCTTTGTCTAAATTCAGTTGCTTTGTCTGGAATACGAACGACTCCCTCCAAGAATTGCAGCCCCGGCAGTTTTTTACCGCCGGGGCTGCAGCACTTCATCGCTTATCCCTCCGGTTTTGCACCGGCCATTTTGGATACGGCAAGCATCCAGGGCAGCTTCTGCCATTTGCTCTGCCTGCAAAATGGGGGATGCAGTGCACCCGCCCTGCAGGCGGAAAGATGCTCCCGCAGAAGATCTGCGGGACAAATTCAGAAAGGGTGGCTTGCCTGCCTGCCCATGGAGACGTAAGCACAAAAGCAGGAATGCGGGAAAGGGCAAGGGACGGTTTCGGCGAAGAAACGTCTGGCGGTGGCGGAAAAGCCGAACGCAAGATTTTTTCAATGATGCTGGCTCGTAAGGTGAACCGGACCGAAACTTCCTTGCGGAACTGTGCAGCGTTATCGTTCATCTGCACCTGAACCGGCAGCCGCGTCCCCGGCGCTTGCCGCACCCAAAATGGCCGGTTGGCGGCATGTCACCCTTTGGCGTTTTCCAGATAGGTCTCAAATGCTTCGGCAAAGCTGGCGTTCACATCAAAGGGAACTGCATAGTCCACCCGGGAGGTCACAAGGCACAGGTCGATCCGGTTGGAGGTCTCGTCCGCCTGCCGGTTCAGCTTGCCCAAAGCAGCGTGGATGACCTTGCGGTCATAGTTGATGGTGGTCACCCGCTTCACATCACAGCGGTAGGCGATCTGGTTTCCATCCGCATTGAAACGGTAGCCGGTGCCGCCGCCGGAAAGCAGCTGCTCGGAGCTGCGCAGGTCGTTCATTCGCTTGAAGGTGCGCGCCACGCTCTGCCGCGCAGCGTTCAGACTGACCTCGCTGTCCATATCCATGTCCAGCGCATCCTTTGCCTTGCGGATGGCGGCAAACAGGCGGCTTTTTTCTTCCAGCAGATAGAGCATGAACCGGGCAATATCGGTGATCTGCTGGGCATATTCGGTCTGGGGCAGGTCCAGGATCGTCTCGTCCTCAGCCTCTGCCATGACCTTGTGGCGCAGATAGGTGTTGGCCACATTCGTCACGTTGGAATCGCAGTCCAGAATACCCTGGGCCTCGTCCAAAAGAGCCTGCAGCTTGTTCTGATAGCGGAATGCTTCTTTCAGATTCATTGTATCCACCTCGTTTTTTCTTGTTCACTGTGCGTTCCCGCCTGTTTTCCTCTATTGAACCATATTTTCCGGCAAAGCACAAGCCGCCCGCCCAAAAGTACATCAAAATGCAAAGCGCCCCAACATGTTCTTTACTACACGTTGGAGCGCTATTTTCTGGAGCAGGATACGGGACTCGAACCCGCCGCCTACTGCTTGGGAAGCAGTCGCTCTACCGGATGAGCTAACCCTGCAGGACTGCTCCATTAGTGTAGCAAAGTGCGGCGGTTTTGTCAACAGTTTTTTCTGTCGGAACGCGGCAGGCGGAAAAAACTTGCTTTTTGCGCCAGTTGCTTTATAATGAAAGATAGATTATCACAATGGAAGGAATTCTATATGATCTTTGTGCCCATGCTGCACTATCTGCAGAACAAAAACTCATTCAGCGGCAACGAGGACGGGATGCGTTACCTCATCACCCCGGGCAAGCGCTCCGTTCCCGACCCGGACGGCGGCGAGGAGGCCAAAAAAGAAGAGGCCATCCTCACGGTAGATCTCTGGCCCGAGCCGTGGACGCTGGACAAGACCGATCCGGCCCTGCGGCGGCGGGAGATCTTCCCGATGACCGAAGAGGGCCGCACCGCAGTCGCCCAATATCTGAACGATGCCTACAACGCCGAACCGGAACGCTGGAGCGCCCACCCGTCCATCCTGGACTGCGAGCCCTGGACACCGCCCGCACCGGAACCGGATGCCGAAACACAACACTGAGGTGCACCATGATCTATCGACTGAAAGAATTCAAAGGTGACACCATCCCGGTGCCGCAGCTGGTCTTTTCCAAGCTGGGCATTGCGGAGGAATATAACGTCCGGGTGGCTCTGTATGTGCTGGCCACCGGCATCACTGACCCGGAGAAGCTCTGCGCCGACTTAAAGCTCCGCAGCAAGATGACCGCCGAGAGTGCCCTGTCCTTCTGGGCCGGTGCAGGTCTGCTGGAACGGTACGAGGAGAACGCCGCCCCGGGCGAGGAGCCCACAGCCCCTGCCCCCATGACCTGGAGCGAGATCGCGGCGGCCAGCCGCACCGACCCCATGATCTCCTCCCTCATCGACTGCGCCCAGACCAGCTTTGCCCGTCCGCTGACTCACCCCGAAATGGAAAAGCTGGTAAACTTCTATGTGCAGGAGGCCTTTGCACCCGAGACCGTCATGCTCTGCGTGGCCTATGTAGCCAGCCGGGGCAAGCGGACGATGGGTGCCGTCAGCCACGAATTGAAGGTCTGGCGGGCCGAGGGTGTGGAGACCGGCGAACAGGCCGATGCACACCTCCAGCTGCTGGCCCTGCGCGCCCAGCGGGAGCAGTACGTCAGCGGCCTGCTGGGCATTGCCGACACCGAGCTGACCCTTGGCGGGCGCAAGGCCATTGCCCGCTGGTACGAGGTCTACGGCTACGATGATGCCATGGTGCAGGAAGCTGCCGTGCAGGCCGGACCCAAGCGGGATCTCTGGTACTGGAACAGCATCCTCAAGACCTGGAATGCCAAGGGCCTGCGCACCGTCCACGATGTGCGGGGCCCGGTGGCCGGGATGGGTGCCAGCCGGAACCTCCGGGTGGACCGCGCCGAACCCAGCGGAAACGATTTTCTCAAGAACGCTGCCCGCCGCCGTCCGCTCCGCAAAAAGACGGACACGCCTGCAGAATAAGGAGCTTTTATGCGTACCAAACAGGAACTGTATCAAGCCGCCCTGCGCACGGTGGCTCTGCGGCGGCAGACCGCCCGCGCCAATGCCGAGGATGCCCGGCTGGAGGCGGAGGCCGCCATCCCGGCCCTGCGCCACGCTGAGGACGAGGTGCGGGTGCGGGGCATCCGCTGCGCGCTGGCAGGCGCTGCCGGAAAAGACCGCACCGAAGCCGCCGCCGCACTGAGCAAAGCCCGGCAGGAGCTCACCGCCCTGCTGGCCGCCAGCGGCCGCCCCGCGGATGCGCTGGAGCCAAAATTCACCTGCAAGCTGTGCCAGGATACCGGCAGCGTGCAGGGCCGCACCTGCACCTGCGTTCACAAGCTGATGCAGGGTCTGCGGCGGGAGGAGATCGAGGCACTGTCCAGCCTGTCCATTTCCAGTTTTGACACCATGGAGCTGCGGTACTACCCCAACACCATGGACGAAAAGCTGGGTGAGCCTGTCCGCACCTACATGGGCGGCCTGCTGGAGGATCTGCGCAGCTACGCTGAGGAATTCGACCACAACAGCGAGAGCCTGATGCTTTTCGGCAACGCGGGGCTGGGCAAGACCCACGCCGCCCTTGCCATTGCGGGCATCGTGCTGCAAAAGGATTTTGACGTGATCTACGTTTCCAGTCCGGACTTCTTCGGCAAGCTGGAAAACGCCCGCTTCGACTCCTCCGAGGATGCCGAGACCCTGCTGCGCACCGCCTCAGCCGCCGACCTGCTGATCCTGGATGATCTGGGCACCGAGTTCGTCACCCCCTACTTCATCACCACTTTTTACAGTCTGCTGAACAACCGCCTGGGAGCCGGTCTGCCCACCATCGTCACCACCAACATTGCGGATGGCTCCCTGCTGGAAAAGCGATACACCGAAAAGATCTCCAGCCGTCTTTCCTCCTTTGTCCCCTGCCTGTTTGCGGGCGAGGACATCCGGGGCCTGAAAGCGGCGGAGTAAGACAAGGAGGTTTCCCCATGAGCTTTGAGCGCACCACACCCTGCGGCGTGATCTCCGGCACGGCTTGCCAGTGGCCGGGCATTGCCGCTTACAAGGGCATTCGCTACGCCACCGCCGGGCGGTGGGAGTTTCCCGTCCCCGTCACCCACTGGGACGGTGTCTATGATGCCACCCAATACGGTGCCTGCTGCTACCAGCCCCGCGCCTTCTATGACGAAGCCGCCGCACCCGGAAAAGCCTTCTACTACAACGAGTTCCGCAAGGGCGAGACTTACACTTACAGCGAGGACTGCCTGTTCCTGAACATCTGGGCCCCTGCTGACGCAGCACCCGAGAACAAGCTGCCGGTCATCTTCTACATTCACGGCGGCGGCTTTACCGGCGGCTGCGGCCACGAGAAACACTTCGATGGCCCCGTCTGGCCCACCAAAGGCTGCGTGGCTGTGACCATCAACTACCGGCTCGGCCCCATGGGCTTTGTCTGCCTGCCCGAGCTGGCTGAGGAGGCCGGATCCACCGGCAACTATGCCTTTCTGGACCAGCTGGCGGCCCTGCAGTGGGTGCGTGCCAATATCGCTGCCTTTGGCGGTGATGCCAACAACATCACCATCATGGGCCAGAGCGCCGGTGCCATGAGCGTCCAGCAGCTCGTCCTCTCCCCCATCACCAGGGGGCTGTTCTCCAAGGCCGTGATGAGCAGCGGCGGCGGCGTGAGCCAGATGCTGACGGCCAAGCCCGCCGAAGCCCACTACCCGTTCTGGAAGCAGGTCATGGAGACCGCCGGGTGCAGCACGCTGGCCGAGTTCCGTGCCCTCGCCCCCGCCCAGCTGTTTGCAGCCTGGAATGCCGTCCGCACCCAGCCCCAGTTCAAGGGTATGGGCTGTGAGCCCGTGGTGGATGGCCGTTTCCAGGTCAAGACCGGCCCCGAGACGCTGGCTGCCGACGAACAGCACCATATCCCTTACCTCATTGGCTTCACCAGCGAGGATATCGTTCCGCCCTACCTCTACCAGATGGCTCAGGACTGGTGCGCCCAGAACACCGACAGCTATGGCTGGTTCTTCGACCGCCAGCTCCCCGGTGATGACCGTGGTGCCTGGCATTCCAGCGACCTGTGGTACTGGTTCGGCACGCTGGCTCACTGCTGGCGGCCCTTCACTGAGAAGGACACCGCCCTCAGCGCTCAGATGGTAGATTACCTGACCAACTTTGCCAGGACAGGCGACCCCAACGGAGCAGACCTGCCCCAGTGGCAGACTGTTACCGCCCAGCAGACCGATTTCCTCCGTTTGGGTGAGGAGCCCACCCACATGGGCAGCGTAGATGTCCAGAAGCTCCTCTGGACGATGCAGAACGTCCCCGCCGTGGGGGAATAAGCCCCCGCCCGAATCACCTCAAACCCCAGAAAAAACAATATCCCCCGCTGCTGACGTGCCATAACACGCTTTGCAGCGGGGGATATTTCCTTATTTGAGTTATGCGCCGTGGGCGTTTACGCTCCGGGGCGGGTTGACACGCCGGAACTTCAATGCACGTTCCGGAGTCGTTTCCGGGCAATCCTCATCAAAAGTAATGGGCATTTTCTTAGCCTGTTCCAGCTCTGCCAGCTCTTCTTTTGTGAAAGCCAGCTCTTTCTGCATCTCTGCGGACAATTTATTCACATTTACCATAATAGAGCCCCCTCTCAAAATTCGTTGCCAGTCTTGCTGAGATCAGCCGTGTCACATCCGTTTTTCCTCCGTTTTCTTCTACACGGATGCGCTCTGTATACACCACAAACAGGATCTCGTTTACCTTGCCGATCAGTGTATTTCCCTCCGTACAGTAAACTTTACCTGCGGAAGTATCACCGATCGTATCATAACGCGGCTCCTCATCGCTGTGTGTGTCATCATAAAACTCAATGCGGTCATAGTCAAAGAACACACGCGCCGCACTTTTAAAGGAAAGACCATGCTTGCGGATATTGATCTGGTTCTTTTGTTCGTCATACTCAAAGGCCATTCCACCCATCGTAAAACTCACCAGTCGGTTCTCCAATATCGTGCACGCTCTCTTTCCATGGTGTTCTTTTCTTTATCTTACCATAGCTTCGTCATTTTTGCAAGCACTCTTCTTCAAATAATACCCAATGCCGATGGCATCTGCCAGTGCCCAGTCGATGGGCACACTGAGCCAGATGCCGGTAACCCCCAGCGGCAGGGCAAACAGCAGGATATTCTTTGTAATGGGGCCTTGGGTCAGACTGTGCTGCATGGGGATCATTTCCTCCTGTTTCTATCTCAGACATTTCAGCAGAATTTTGCGCGGTATTCCTTGGGTGTGCAGTGCTTGATCTCCCGGAAGGTCTTGATGAAGTAGCTGCCATCTGCAAAGCCGCACTCCATCCCGATCTCGCCCGTCTTGAGCCGGGTGGAACGAAGCAGCTCGGCGGCCTTTTCCACCCGGAACTGCTTGACATACTGGATGGGCGTGATGCCCAGCATCTGCCGGAAGCTGCGCAGGCAGGCGCTCTCGCTCAGGGCCACGCTGGCCGCGATGCGTTCCACGGTCAGCTCCTCTGCATAGTGCTCCTCCACAAAGCGGAGCATCTGCTTCATCCGCTCGGCGGCGATCTGCTCCTGCTGTGAGACCTTGGTCTTGCCGCCCACGCACTGGGTGCTCAGCAGCCGCAGCGCCGCAGAGAGATAGTAACGCACCCGGTTCTCGTAATCAAAGGGCTCCACGGCAACCGCCTGCCAGGCTTCCCGCAGGCAGGCAAGCACCTGCGCCTGCCAGGGCACAGCCTCATCCAGCAGAAAAAACGCCGGGGCATCCGGCTGGAGCATGGGTCGGATGAGCTTCTGCCAGAAGATGGTGTCCATTCCACCCACCAGCCGGGGATGGAACACACCCGAGTGAAGCAGGGCCTCCCCTTTTTCCGCCTGCTCCACCGCGTGGAGGATGCCGGAGTTCAGGAACACGCCCTGATTCGTCTGCAGGGTCACCCGGGTCTTGTTCACGTCCACCGTCAGGGGGCCTTTCATGGCCAGAATGTACTCAAACTCCTCGTGCCAGTGCCAGGCCACCGAATAGCTTTTCAGGTTCTCCGCATAGCAGGCAATGGGAAACAGGGCGCTGCCATGCTGGACCATTTCCCGCCCCTCGGCATCGGCCACAACATCCTGCTGGAAGGTCAGCCCGGTAACGATATTGGCAGCAGAGACACAGCTTGTCTGAAACGCCATATTGAACAATTCCTTTCCGCAATACTTTGAATATTTTTTGTCAATGCCGATTTTGTTGTACAAATCGGGTGTTTTTGTTCTATCTATCGTGCCGGTTTCGTGGTATTATTTCATCAGAACCAGCAAGCACAGTATAACACCGCAGGGGGCGGAAAACAACCCCCGGCGCGGCTTGATCCGGTTCCCAAGGATCGTCCCGCATGGGCAACCTGGCCCGGGGGACTCTTCCAGAATAAAACATTTCTTTGTGGGAGGTATTTTTATGCTTCGCATCCAGTATCTTGATAAAGACCGTTTCATGCAGCAGGTAGCCGCCAGCCGCGGCAGTGTGCTCCTGCACCTGGCCAATGGCGAGACCTGTGACCTGAAAAAGGACAACGCCGCCACCGAGCTGTTCCAGATGATGGACGCTCCCTCCAAGGGCTTTGACATCTCTGTCACCGACCCTGCTGATGTCACCGGCTTCCTGCACTACATGCTTGAGGCCGGCCGCAGAGAGCGCGCCGCCTGCTGACCCTTCGACATTCTCCTTTTTTCGCATATTACAGCAATGTAAAACGCCCGCTCCGGGGTCAGAAGCCGGAACGGGCGTTTTACATTTGTTCTGTTACAGGATGCACCGGCTGATGGCCCGTGCCACCGCCAGCAGCTCATCCTGCCCGATGAAGCCGAACTTTGCCTCGTGCTCATCCGCAAAGCAGACCGTCAGCTCCGAGGTCTGCAGCGGGTCACCGAAGCCTGCTGTCTTGATGCCGTAATGCAGGATCTTGCGGTAGGGCAGCACAAAGATCTCCTGCCGGGTACCGGTCATCCCCTGCATATCCACCATAAAAATGCGGTGGGTGGTGAACACGGCCTGATCGCGCACGGTCTTGTAAGCCCCCACGATCTGCTCACCGTCCAGCAGCAGCTCCTGCACATTTTTGCAGATCTCCTTTTCCTTGATACGGATGAGGTTCTGCATCGGCTTGTCCCGAAATTCCATAACACACTCCCCTTTCGGCTTGTCCGGATGTTTGGTCAGCCCCATTGTAGCATCTCAGGCGGCGGTTGACAAGCCTTTGCGCTCCCTCTCGCCTTTTTGTTCCGGATGTGCTATACTGGGCAGGAACATCACAATCACCCGGGAAATGAGGTTTTGACCCATGGAGATCATCATCCATCAGGCAATTTTGCATGTGCTGGACACCACGCTGGACGCGCCGGTGCTCAGCGGCGGCGGCATGGAGCTGACTGCCGAAAAGACCGCCTACTTACAGAATCATATCGAAAAGCTGCTGGCCAGCGATGAGATCCGCCAGTGCCGCCCCCTGCCGGATTCGGCTTTCCGGAACGAGCTGGAGCACAATCAGGATTTCATTGATCTGTCCTGCCGCATTGCGGGGGTGCTGTTCGATTACATGCACGCCCACACCACCATCCCCGGGGCGGACCTGGCCGTGGTGGATTTCACCCGGGACGGCGCGCCTTGGCTGGGCATCCTCAAGCTGAACTATAAAAACGGCTACACCCACTACACCGAGACCGTGGAAGGTGCCCCGGTCAACTCCATCATCCAGCAGCGGGCCTGCCTGCCCACCCAGAGCGGCAAGGTGGAGGAGGGTGCGCTTGTCAACCTGACAGACTACTCCATGCGCCTGCTGGAAAAGAAATACGACATCGACGGCCATAAGGAGTTCTACCTCTCCTCTGTTGTGTTCCAGTATACCCAGGCCGAGCCCGAGAAAAAGAAGCTGCAGGCCATTCAGGAGGCCGCCGCACAGGCTGTGAAGGATGCCTATGAGGATGAGCCCCATGCCGACGCGCAGGTGGCCATGCTCATTGCCAACCAGGCTGCCGACAACGACAATCAGGTATCGGTGGAGCAGGTGCGCCAGCAGCTGGCTGAGGAATACCCACTGGCCGCTGTGCCCTTTGATGACTATGTGGAGAAGAGCGAGGTGCTGGAAGAGGCCGCCGCTCCTGTCACCGTGACCCCCGCCCGCATCCGCCGGATGGAGAGCCGGAGCATCCGCACCGCTAACGGCATCGAGGTCAAGATCCCCACCGAACTGCTGAACTCCGATTCCGAGCTGGAGTTCCTCCACGATCCGGACGGCAGCGTTTCCCTGCTCATCAAAAATGTGATCCTGTAAGCCGCCGCAGATGGCGTTTTTCCTCTCTGCGCGCTGGTGCTCACCGCCCTGATGTAACAGATCACCAAAACAGCCTCAGCCCTTGGAAATCGGGCTGAGGCTGTTATTTCATCCGGATTTTCAGCGGTTTTTGCGCTTGTTCCGGTACATATCCCGGTCGGCAGCATGGTAGACTGCGATATAATCAAAGGGGCCTTCTGTCACGGTGTGGTATCCAAAGGCAACATCCAGCTTGAGGCGGTCGTCGCTCTGGCGGGCCAGTTCCCCGTGCAGCCTCTCGATCAGCTGTTCGGCCTCTTCTGCAGAAAAATGGCTGCAGGCAATGAGGAATTCATCGCCGCCCATCCGCAGGGCCACGCTTTCCGGCGGCAGGTTTTCCTGGATCACCCGGCCCACCCGCTTGAGCAGCAGGTCGCCGTACTCGTGGCCGTAGGCATCATTCACACGCTTCAGGTAGTTACAGTCGCCCATAATGATCGTGATGGGCATGATGGCTCCCTTCAGCTGCTCTGCACCCTTTACCTTCAGGTAGTTGCGGTTATACAGACCGGTCAGTTCATCGTGGATGGCCCAGTTCTCGGCCTGTTTTTCCAGCCGCACCCGTTCGGTGATATCACCAATAAGCCCCACGATGCCGATGATCTTTCCCTCCAGCACAACGGGGTTCTTTTTGATCTGATAGTATGCTATCCCATCCTCCCGGGGCACCTCGGTGATAAAGCTGGTTCCCTTGCCGGTGGCAAGCACCTTCTGGTCCTGCTCATAATAAAAACGGGCCTGTTCCTCGTTGCCCCAGATCTCCAGATCTGTCTTGCCCAGCACATCCTCTTCCTGCCCTTCTCCGTAGGGGAAGAAAGTCCTACTGTCCGAAACAAAAAGGTAACGGCATTCCGTATCCTTGAAAAAGAGGTTCGCCGGTGTACTGCGCAAAAAGGTCATCACTTCTTCATAGCCGAGCGCATCGATCCACTGCATCCTGTGGCCCCTCCTTTCCATTTCTCTTTTTTATTATTTTACCACATTCTATTATACGAGCGATGCACCTGTTTTGCAAGTGTTAATTGTGCTCCCTCGACGATCCGGAAGAGGACGACTCCACCCCCGGTGCAGACGGAAAAGGCCGCTGACCCATCTCAGGTCAGCGGCCTTTCTGTCTGCGCTTATTCGGCTGCGTTCAGCTGCGCCTTGTGGTATTGCAGGGTGTACAGCTGGTAGTAGCGGCCATGCCGGGCCAGCAGCTGCTGGTGGGTGCCCTGCTCCAGAATTTTACCGTGGGACAGCACGATGATGTTGTCCGCATGCTGGATGGTGGACAGCCGGTGGGCCACAATGAGCATGGTGCCCACGGTGCGCATCTTTTCCAGCGAATCCTGAATGAGCAGCTCCGTCTCGGTGTCGATGTTGGCGGTAGCCTCGTCCAGGATCATCACGCTGGGCTTGTGGATGATGGTGCGGGCAAAGCTGAGCAGCTGCCGCTGGCCGGCGGAGAAGTTGTTGCCGCGCTCACGCACCTCTTCGTCCAGCCCGTGGTCCAGCTTGTTGATGAACTTGTCGGCGTTGACGTAGCGGCAGACCTCCATGATCTCGCTGTCGGGGATACCCTCTTCCCGCAGAACGATGTTGGAGCGGATGGTGCCCGAGAACAGGAACACATCCTGCAGCATCTGGCCGAAGTGCCTGCGCAGGGAGGAGATCTTGATCTTGCGGATGTCGATGCCGTCGATCAGGATCTGGCCCTTCTGGAACTCGTAGTTCCGGCAGATCAGGGAGAGGATGGTGCTCTTGCCGGAGCCGGTGGAACCCACAAAGGCCACCGTCTGGCGGGCATCCACATGGAAGGAAACGCCCTGCAGCACCCACTCGCCGGGAATGTAGCTGAACCACACGTCCCGGAACTCAATCTCGCCCTTCACCTCGTTCAGCTCAATGGCATCGGGGGCATCCTGCATCTTGGGCTGGATGTCCATGATGGAGAACACCTTTTCTGCCGATGCCAGCGCCGACTGCAGCCAGTTGAACTGCTCAGCCAGGTTCTGGATGGGGGTGAAGAACTTGGAGATGTACATATAAAAGGTGACGATGGTGCCGCTGGAAATGGTCTGCCCCAGAAAGCTGACGTTGTTCAGGTGACCCATGCCGCCCAGATAGAACAGGCACAGGATCGAGCTGACATAGAGCATATACACCAGCGGACGGAACACGCTGAACACGAAGATCTGCTCCTGATTGGCCCGGGCCAGCTTTTGGCTCTTTTGGCGGAAGTCCTCCATCTTCTCGTCCTCCCGGCCAAAGATCTGGGTGACCTTGATGCCGGACAGGTTTTCGGACAGATAGGTATTGATATCGGTGGTCGCGTTCTTGAGCTTGCGGTTGGCGCGGCGTGAGAACTTGCGGAAGATGACCGTGAAGATCACGATGAAGGGCACAAAGCAGAGCACCATCAACGTCAGCTCGTAGTTCAGGCAGAGCATGGCCACCAGAATGCCCAGAATGACAAAGCTGTTCTTGGTCAGCTGGACCAAGAGGTTTGTGAACATCATGGAGATGGCGTTGGTATCGTTGGTCACGCGGGTGACCAGCTTGCCCACCGGGATCTCGTTGAGCTGCTCGTGTGCCAAAGATTCAATATGGCTGAACAGATCCTCGCGCAGATCGGAGATGATGCGCTGGCCCACCCGCTGCAAAATCACGGCTTGCAGGTAAGTGCTGCCCATGGAGAACACCAGCACGCCTGCATACACTGACACGCCCAGGAAGAGGGCGCGGAGTTCAAACTCCCCGGCCACCAGCTCCTCGATGCGGCCCACGATGAGGGGTGAAATGATATCGTAGGCAATGGAGAAGAGCATCAGCACGCCCACAATGAGGAATTTGCTCAGGTAGGGCCGGGCATAGCGGGCAAGGCGGCGCATGATTTCGCCGTCCTCCATGTTGCGCTCAAAGCCCATGGCGGTCTTTTTGTCCTTGACTGCGGCATAGGCTGCCACCAGCAGGGCGGTGATCACGCCGATGACAGCGCCCACCAGAACCAACGGATTCAGATGCATCATGCGTTTTCGCCTCCCTTCGTCTCATCCTCCAGCCGCTGCAGATCGACCATCCGGCGGTACTCCGGGCAGGAAGCATACAGCTGATCGTGGGGCCCGACGGCTTCCACCCGGCCCTCGTTGAGGAAGATGATCTTGTCCAGCCGCTCCACCGTGGAAATACGGTGGGCAATGAGCAGAGTGGTCTTACCTGCCCGGCTGTTCTTGAGGTTGTCCAGAATGATCTTCTCGGTGCTGGTATCCACCGCCGAGACGGAGTCGTCCAGGATCAGGATGGGCGCGTCCTTGAGCAGGGCGCGGGCGATGGAGATGCGCTGCTTCTGGCCGCCGGACACCGTCACGCCGCGCTCGCCCAGAACGGTCTCGTAGCCGTCCTTGAAATCCACGATATTATCCCGCACATCGGCCATGCTTGCCGCCCGCTCGATGTCCTCGGGGGTGGCATCGTCCACACCAAAGGCAATGTTGTGGGCGATGGTGTCCGAGAACAGGAAATTATCCTGCGGCACATAGGCACAGGCATTGCGCACCGAGTGGATGGAAAGGCTGTTCACATCCCTGCCGTCCACAAACAGGGTTCCGTCCGGCACATTATAGGTGCGCAGCAGCAGGTCCACCAGCGCGGTCTTGCCCGCACCGGTCTTGCCCACGATGCCCACGCTCTCGCCGGGCGCAATGGTAAAGGAGATATCCCGCAGCACATCGTACTCGCCGTCCGGGTAGCGGAAGTTCAGGTGGCGGAACTCGATGCCGCCTTTGGGGTCGGTCAGGTCGGCCGCGCCGGGGCGGTCGGCCACATCGATGGGGGCATCCAGCAGCTCGGTGATGCGGTTCAGGGAGGCCCTGCCGCGGCTGGTCTTTTCGATCAGCATGGACACAGCCATGATGGGCCAGACGATGGCCTCAAAGTAGCCGATGTACTCCACCAGCTGGCCGGCGTTGAATCGGCCCTGATAGACCAGATAACCGCCGTAACCCAGAATGATGCAGACCACGGACTCCACGAACAGGGTCACCAGCACCTCCAGCAGGGTGGCGATCTTCGTGTAGGTCACGTTGATCTCCTCGTTTTCCTTGTTCAGTTTCCGGAAAGCCTGCAGTTCCTTGTACTCCTTGACAAAGGCCTTGATGACCGCAATGCCGGAAAAGTTCTCCTGCGCGAAATCGGAAAGACCGGAGAAGGCCTCCTGCCGCTCCTCCCAGCGCCGGGTCATCACCTTGCTCATCTGGGTGCCGATGGCAAACATGATCAGCGCCGGGATCAGGGCCAGCAGGGTCAGCCGCACGTCCATGGTCCACATCTTATAAAGGGCCAGCAGACCCAGGGTCAGCGCGTCGAAGAACATCAGCACGCCGTCGCCGAAGCACTCCTGAATGGTGTCCAGATCGTTGGTGTACAGGCTCATCAGGTTGCCGACCTTGTTCACCTGATAGTACTGCTGGGACAGCCTGCGGCTGTGGTCGAACATCCGCTCCCGCAGGTCGGCCGTGACCCGCACCGCCGAGCCGAAGAAACAGATGCGCCACAAAAAGCGCCCAATGACCATCAGCACCACGATCCAGATCATGGGCAGACAGATGTGTTGCAGCAGCACCTCTTTGGTAAAGAGCAGCGTCTCACCGTTCACCACCACCTGGCCAAGGTTCACCCCGTTGATGGCCAGCCGGTAGAGCTGCGGGATCAAAAGCTGGATGTAATCCACCGTCAGCAGGGCGGCAAGGCCCAGCAGCAGTACAGGAGCATGCTTGAGGTAATACCGGTTGATGTACTTGCCGAATATCACTGCGTTTTTCCCTCCTTTTCCAATTCCAAAAAAGCTTTCAACGTACAAAAAAGCCGCTGCATCACACGACGAATCATGTTTTGCAGTGGCTTGTTTGTCTGGAGCGGCCGACGAGGCTCGAACTCGCTACCTCCACCTTGGCAAGGTGGCGCTC
>ENA-OYYR01000543-OYYR01000543.1-human-gut-metagenome-genome-assembly--contig:-NODE-543-length-17840-cov-22.246950_pt1 | contig 17840 bp, 6 predicted proteins | sample MGYA00244066_ERZ653454 | MGnify/ENA primary metagenome ERZ653454 (study PRJEB26926, sample SAMN06165163) | human gut metagenome | biome: ENVO:00009003; feature: ENVO:2100002; material: ENVO:00002003...
GAAAATGAAAAGTATTTTATGCAGCGGCAAGAAATTTGGTTTTCTGCCATAAGTGTGAAAGAGGATGTTAAATATGATAAGAGCAAAGCATTTGAACAATTTAAAAATAGAATTGCTAATCAGAGGTTGAATGATAAAAGAGAACGTGAAAATTTCTGTTTGTCTAAATTTTGGCGTTATGCAGCTGTTATTGTTGTATTGTTCTCAGTTTCTTATTTTTCTTATTGGAGGGGTGGAATAAGTATAAAAGAGGTATTTTCGGATATCATTGTGGAGGCTCCTCTTGGTTCCAGAACAAAATTGACCTTGCCGGATGGGACATTAGTGTGGTTGAATGCCGGATCGCGTATAACATATTCACAAGGATTCGGAGTAGGGAATAGAAAAATAGAATTGATAGGAGAAGGGTATTTTGAAGTTAAACGAAATGAAGAAGTTCCATTTCTTGTGAAAACGAATAGTTTGCTGGTAAAGGTATTGGGAACGAAATTTAATTTTCGGGATTATCCGGATGATGCAGAAGCCATTGTTTCTTTGTCCGAAGGAAAAGTGGCATTGAATAATTTATTGAAAAAAGAAAAAGAAGCTTTTTTGTTACCCAATGAAAGGGTGGTTTTGAATAAAAAGAATGGCAGAATGCATGTGGAGTATTCTACTGTTTCCAATGCATTACAATGGACTAATGGATATTTATTTTTTGATGAGGAATTGTTGCCGGATGTTGTGAAGGAGTTAGAACGTAGTTATAATGTGAAAATACAAATAGCTAGTGATACTTTGAATACTTTCAGGTTCTATGGAAATTTCGTTCATCGTGAGCAAAATATTCAGGAAGTTTTGGAAGCATTATCTGCGACCCGTAAGATTCATTATATTATTGAAGGACACAATATAACTTTATATTAAGTAGGGAGTGGATTAAAATTGTTTAACCTTAAAATTAAAAGTATGAATAGAATTAGAGCTGTAATACTGTAATAGGGGTACGAAAGGGATGAAAAAGAAAAGGTGGGAAGATATAGGGATTTTCCCACCTTGATGAAATCTCTTTTTCGACTTACGATTGTGAGTGCGCTTTTAGAGAATGCAAAGTTAATGATTTTTCTCTTTAAAAGCTAAGTTCATTTAATTTTTTAATTAATAAATTACTAATTTATGAAAAACAAGAGAAAGGCCATATTATTGGTCGGGGCTTTGCTTTGCCTTAATTTGAATATCTTCTCACAGAATATACCATTGAAAATGAATAAAGTATCGGTGAAAAAAGCTATGACTGAGCTAAAAGAAAAAAGTGGATATTCATTTGTGTATATAGCTGGGGATTTAGATACGAAAAAGATTGTTGATATAGACGCTGAGCAACTGCAAGAAGTTATTGAGCAAATCTTGGAAGGACAAAATGTTTCTTATGAGATAAAAGATAAAAATATCATTATTCGGAAGAAGGAAGTAGAACAGTCCATGTTGAACGAGAAAAAATTACAAGATATTTCAGGGCTTGTGATGGATGTTATGGGAGAACCTATCGTAGGAGTTAATGTGATGGAAAAGGGGACTACTAATGGTACTATTACTGATATGGATGGTAAGTTTTTACTTAAAGCTCCTGCGAATGCAACTCTTATTATTAGTTTTATCGGTTATAAGACTCTTGCTGTTAATTTGGAAGGGGAAAAGAATGTGAATATAACTCTGAAAGAGGATTTGGAACAATTAGATGAAGTGGTGGTGGTTGGTTATGGAACTCAAAAAAAATCTAGTTTGACAGCATCCGTGGCGACAGTGCCTGCAAAAGAACTGAGTAAACAGATGGGGCATTCTGTTGCAGCTGCTTTGCAGGGGAGGGCTCCAGGAGTAGAAATATTGCAAAAGGGGGGAGAAGCTGGGGCAGATATCAAGATACTTGTTCGGGGAGCAGGTACATTTGGTGCTACTGAACCTTTATATGTTATTGATGGTGCATTTTCTAATAATGGGCTAAATTCGTTGAATCCTTCAGATATTGAATCAATAGAAATCCTGAAGGATGGTTCGGCGGCTGCCATTTATGGCTCTCGCGCTGCAAATGGGGTTGTGCTGATAACTACCAAGCATGGTCAAAAAGGTAAAGCAAAAGTTGAAATTTCTGCAAACTATTCTTTGCAGACTCCTTCTAAATATCTTGATTTTCTAGATGCAAATGAGCATCGCGAATATACTAAGCAAATTGTTGCAAATTCAACAAACCAGACTCAAGCTCCAGAAAATATTCATCCTACTAATCCTGATATTAATACTGACTGGCAAGATGCATATCTAAGAAATGCTCCTATGTATAATTTGAATGCTTCAATTTCTGGTGGTGGTGAATATTCAACTTTTAATACAAGTTTGGGGTATTTTGATCAGCAAGGTATTATGGAATTTTCTGGTTTTAAGAAATATAATGCACGTGTCAATGGAACGTTTAAGAAAGGACGTTTGACTGTTAGTGAAACTCTTTCTGCTGCTTTTACAAATAAGGAGCCTCAAGTAAGGATGGTGATGGGGATTCCTACTGTTCCAATGACTGATGTAGAGGGAAGGTATGTATCTGCAGGTAAAGATTATTATGTAAATGAAGGAAAAGTTACTAATCCGTTTGCATCTTATTCCAATACTGTTCGAAGAAATAAAACAGTTAATGTTACTGGTAGTTTGAATATAGGACTGAATTTATATAAAGGATTGGATTATAAGCTACTACTTGGAGGTGACTATATATCAACAAATAATATATCTCGGTCCATTGCTTTTGACTCCAATTGGGATGAGAATGGTAATGCAGATCCTGATTATAGCAGAACGATTAATTCACTATCTGAAAGTCGTGGACAGCGATTTAGTTATACAATTGATAACATTTTGACTTATAAGAATATGTTTGCTGGTCATACTATTGACGCAATGGTAGGTACAAGTTGGATGAGAGAATACTATAGAACTATGGGGATTGGTTCTGGTTCTACAGATTTGGGTGGTCCTAATATTACTATTTTTAATGGGAAAGGAGATATAACAAGTGAAGAATACAATTCAGCTTTACTCTCCTTTTTTGCTCGCTTGAACTATGACTATAAGGAGCGTTATCTTGTTTCTGCAAGTATTCGTAGTGATAAATCTTCCAAATTTGCTAAAGGAAATAGGGTCGGTTACTTTCCTTCGGTTTCAGTGGGTTGGAATATACATGAAGAGAATTTTTTTAATATAGAATGGATAAGTAAAATGAAGATTAGAGCTAGTTATGGTGAATTAGGAGCTAATTTTATAGATTCATATTCTTTCCTTTCTACGGCTTATGGTCCAATACCTTCTGTATTCGGTGAAAATCAGATTGGTCAAAGTAGTGTGATGAATGGTTATGTAACCAAATTTGCTCAGGAAAATTTGACTTGGGAAAAATCAATATCTAAAAACGTAGCATTGGAAATGGCTTTTCTGAATAATAAAATTTCTTTTACAGCTGAATATTTTTGGAAAGATAATAATGACTTACTTGCTCCATTACTTCCATTAGCATCGTCAGGGCAAACCATTATGACTAATGGGGGGGATTTGCCAGTCTTTAATTCTGCATCTGTTGAAAATAAAGGTTTTGAATTTACGGTAGGTTATCGTAATAATTGGAAGGATTGGAGTTTGGATGTTACTGCCAATATTTCGGCATTAAGAAATAAAGTAAAGAGTTTGGGTGAGGGAGTACAACCCATTAAGGCAGAGGTGATGATGAGTGGTTCTTTTAATGACCGTCCTACTATTACTAAACCGGGCTTGCCTATTGGTACCTTTTGGGGATATGTGGTGGAAGGTTTTGATAATGATGGTAATTTTATTTTTCAGGATAATAATGGTAGTGTGAATGGTGTATTGACAGGAAAACCGGATGGGAAGATTGATGAGAATGATAAAACGGATATTGGTAATCCTCATCCGGATTTTACTTATGGTTTAAATATAAATGTAGGTTATAAGAATTGGGATTTGACTGCTTTTTTCCAAGGAACGCAAGGTAACGATATTTTTGCTTTAATGAAATATGATTGGTATTTTGGAGGAGCTAATAGTGCTACCCTAAAGGATGCTTTCTATAATTCATGGACTCCGCAAAATCCTAATGCAGAAGCTCCTAAACTGAATAGTAAAAACAGTTCTGGCATAAACTCGCTTCCAAGTACATTCTATGTGGAGGATGGTTCTTATTTCAGATGCAAGAATCTACAAATCGGTTATTCCTTTAATAAGAAATTATTGCAAAAATTCCATATAGAATCATTTAGAATATATGCGGGGGTACAAAATTTATTCACTATCACAAAATATCCCTTGTATGATCCCGAAGTTAGTTCAAACGTGTTGTTTGACAGAGGTGTGGATGGTTTCTGGCAAGCACAGGAAAGTCCTCATGAAGCAACAATGAATTCTAGAGTATATAATCTTGGTGTCAATTTAACTTTCTAAAAACAGAATAAGTATGAAAATAATGTTGCGTAAAATTATAGTTATCATTATCAGTTTTGTAACTATTGGAATGATGGGCTCATGTGAAGATATTTTTAATGATTTGGCGGTGAATCCTAATCAATCAGACGTTAATTCATTTTATACTACACTAGAAAATTGTAATAAGGGAATTCTTGGTATCTATGGGTATATTTCGACTCCTCGTAATTTGGGAGCTTGTGGATTTGGTTTGATGTTGACTCGTAGTGATGAGGGGTGTTCGGTAGCTGATTATGGAGTACCAGGTGCTTATAATGAAGAGTTTACCCCTTCTTATTATTCATTGGTTCAACCTTTTCAGTTAATGTATACAGCTGCTTCCCAAGCTAACCAAATGATTGAAAGTCTTACTGAAATAGAATTCAGCAATAAAGAATTACAGGATGCATATTTGGGGGAGGCTTATTTTCTTCGTGCATTTACACATTTCTTTTTATTCATCAATTATAGGAATATTCCTTTGATTAAAGAATTGCCTAAGGCTCCTAATGAATATAAGCCTCAGGCAACACCTGAAGAGGCTTGGGATTTTATTATAGATGATCTGATCAAAGCTAAAGATTTACTTCCTGACAAGAATTTTTGGGATGCTAAAAATAAAGGACGTGTGACGAAAGCTTCTGCTTATGCACTTTTGGGTAAGTCATATCTTTATAGATCCGGTATTGAACCCAAATATGGAACTTCACAAACAACTTATTATAATGAGGCTGCTGCGGCTTTTGCAGAAATCATTAATGGTAATTGTGGAAACTACAGATTGGTAGATGACTATTCATGGAACTTTGATGTGGCACATGAAAATAATGATGAATCTATTTTTGAAGTACAATTTGTCGGAGTGTTGAATACAGGATTTAACCCAGGATTTGTGGACAGTGGGTTGTTCAATGATGTCCGGTGTAAAATGTGTATAATGAATAGAAGTAGAAATTCGAATAGTTCTGCACAGGTTATGCACAATTGGTTATATGATAAATTTGTAGCGTCAAAAACAGTGACAGGAGAAACTGATCCACGTATGTTTGGTTCGTTTGTTTTTAATGATAATGTATCGGAGATTATACGTCCGAAAGGTATGAAGGTTACTTTTCTTGAAGGGAAGGATTGGGAAGCAGAAATGGGTTCAAAGGAAGGAACATTTGGTGAACAATATGAGTTGGCAATGGGATATAAAATGTGTAGTAGGAAATGGTTGGATTGGACCTTACCTCCGACAGATGATGCTGGTGGGCATTTTTTTAATGGACGTGCACAAGGAGTAAACTGGAGAATGATTCGTTATTCGGATGTTTTGCTGATGTATGCTGAAGCTGTAGTAATGGGAGGGAAAGCCACTGCAAACATAACCCCGTTAGAAGCAATAAACAAAGTACGCGATAGGGTAGGAGTACCTCATGTAACAGAAGCTAATATGAGAACTATTGAAGATGAACGTATTCTAGAACTTACCTATGAAGGCTTCCGATTCTTTGACTTGCTTCGTTGGGGTAAAGTAGTAGAGCGTTTTCGCGAATTGGAAAATACTGATCCTTTGTTTAAAAGGTTTAGCAGGGCTCAATATATGGGGTTTAAGGAAAATAAGAATGAATGGGTTCCATTGCCAATTGATGAAGTAGAGGGTAATCCATATATCACTAAAAATAATCCAGGATGGTAATTAAAAATAGAATAATTATGAAAGTATTTTATTATATTATATGTGCAGCTTGCTTTGCCGGCTGTGTGTCATCTTCCAATGATAAAACGGTGAAAGAGAATGGTAGAACATTGCATAATGGCATTGTGCTGCCCGAGCAATGGCCTCCTAGTATGATTGATGATGGAGTACGTTGCGAAATGTCTTTACCTTATATTTCAAACAAACCGACTGTTATTTCTGTAAATCTAGGACGCCAATTATTCGTTGATGATTTTTTAATTGCAGAAACAGATATGGAGCGTGTTTCCCATAAGGCTATGTTCTATGAGAATAATCCGGTACTTGCTCCGGATAAGGAGTGGGAATACACTTTTGAACGTGCTCCTTATGCTGCTCCTTTCAGTGATGGAATATGGTATGATGAAAGCGAACAAAAATTTAAAATGTGGTATTTGGCTGGTGCCGGATCTATGCACAAACATCGTCAAAGCTTTTATACTTGTTATGCGGAGTCAAAAGATGGGAAGCATTGGGAAAAAGTGAATATGGATATAGTGCCGGGTACGAATATTGTAGATACTTGTGATCGGGATGCGGCTACAGTTTGGCTCGATAAAATGTGTCCAGAACCAGAAAAACGTTTCAAATTCTTCAATGTGGAAAAACATAGTGGAGGATGGAAAATAATTTTAAAATATTCAAAAGATGGTATTCATTGGTCGGAAGGAGTTGCGCAATCAGGACCGGTGGGGGATCGTACCACTGCTTTCTATAATCCGTTTACTCAAAAATGGGCTATTAGTCTACGGCAGGGGAGTAAAGCAGACGGACGCTCTAGAGGCTATTTGGAAAATGAAGATCCAGAGATGGCAGTTAGCGTGGCGCATTCATTGGCTAAAGGAATAAAGGATAAAAATATAGTTTTGTGGTTTACTCCTTCCGATAAGGAACTGCCACATCCTGAATTTCCTGATGTGCGTCCAGCCATTTATAATTTTGATGCTATGCCTTATGAAAGTGTTATGCTAGGGTTCTATGCTATGTGGAAAGGACCAGAGAATGATCTCTGTGGTAAGTTAGGTATTCAGAAAAGAAATGAAATAGGGATGGGATATAGTCGGGATGGTTTTCATTTTTATCGTCCCAGTTATGAACCTGTTATGGGAGTAAATGAAACGGAAGGGGCATGGAACTGGGGAAATATGCAGTCTATTATTGGCGTACCTCTCATTGTTGGTGATTCTTTGTATTTGTATTCTAGTGGAAGAATGAAGAATAAAGTGATGTGGGATGGATTTACTTCTACTGGGTTGGCAACTTTACGTCGTGATGGGTTCGTTTCCATGCATACAGACACAGAAGGGGTACTTGTTACCGAGAAAATAAAGTTTGATGGTAATCATTTTTTTGTGAATGCACAAGCAAAGGATTTGCAGGTGGAGATAATGGATGAAAATGGTAATGTGATTACGGGATTTTCCAGAGAGGATTGTAAGGAAATGAATGATTTGAACAGTACTAAACAATTGGTAACTTGGAAATCAGGTAAAAAACTTGCTGCTCTTTCAGGCAAGATAGTTAAAGTGAAGTTTTATGTTACTTGTGGAGATTTATATGCTTTTTGGATTTCTCCATGGGACACAGGAGAAAGTAGGGGATATACAGGTGGTGGTGGTCCGGGACTCAATCCTTGTGGAATCGATATTAAATAACTGATATGTATAAAACATAGTTGTGTTACATCGTGTATTTTGTTGGTGGCTGCTTCATGAGAATGAAGCAGTCATTTTTTGTATTACAGATAAATTTTGCTTGGTTGAGCTAAGTCAATATTTAAGTATGAGGAAAATGTAGACATAAAAAAAGGAGCAACGCCTTGCTCCAACCTTTGTTAACCTTAAATCTAATACTATGAAAAACACGTTGCAAAGGTACGTGTTTTAGTGAATTTTGCAAATAAAACAACTAAAAAAATATGTTTTCTAACACGTTTTAATACTTTTGTCCTATTTGTTAAGGATGAGGACTTTTTTTATTTACTTGTATTTTGTCTTTTTTACATATAAAACCGTATATTTGTTGCCACTTTTGCAAAAGGATAAAAACGAATGGTTTCAGTAGATAATTTGAAAGTAGAGTTTGGAGTAACGCCTCTGTTTGAGGACGTGTCATACGTTATCAATAAGAGAGATCGTATTGCGCTGGTCGGGAAGAATGGGGCCGGTAAGTCTACTATGCTTAAGATATTGGCAGGAATACAGGCGCCTACTTCAGGTAGTGTTTCTGTTCCGCGTGATGTGACGATAGGCTATCTGCCTCAAGTCATGATTCTGAGTGATAAACATACTGTGATGGAAGAGGCGGAGATGGCTTTTGAACATATCTTTGAGTTGCAGGCTAGTATTGAGAGAATGAATCAGGAGTTGGCGGATAGAACAGATTATGATTCAGAAAACTATCGTAAACTGATTGAGAAATTCACCCATGACAATGAACGCTTTTTGATGATGGGAGGTACCAATTATACAGCTGAGATAGAACGTACATTGATGGGGTTGGGATTTAGCCGGGAGGATTTTAACCGTCCTACATCTGAGTTCAGTGGTGGATGGCGTATGCGTATAGAGTTGGCCAAGTTGCTGTTGCGACGGCCCGATGTGTTGCTGTTGGACGAGCCTACCAATCATCTGGATATAGAAAGCATTCAATGGTTGGAAAACTTTTTGAAGACAAGTGCGGGAGCCGTTGTATTGGTGAGCCACGACCGTGCATTTATTAATAATGTGACCAATCGTACGATTGAAATATCTTGCGGGCATATCTATGATTATAAAGTGGCTTACGATGAGTTTGTGGTATTGCGCAAAGAACGTCGTGAGCAGCAATTGCGTGCATACGAGAACCAGCAGAAGCAAATTCAGGATACAGAAGATTTCATAGAGCGTTTCCGTTATAAGGCTACCAAGGCTGTACAGGTGCAGAGCCGTATCAAGCAATTGGAAAAAATAGTTCCTATTGAAATTGATGATGAAGATAATTCAGCCTTGCGGTTGAAGTTTCCGCCTGCCATGCGTTCCGGCAATTATCCGGTCATTTGTGACGGGGTGAAGAAAGCATATGGCAGTCATATCGTTTTTCACGATGTGACTTTGACTATTAATCGAGGTGAGAAGGTAGCTTTTGTCGGAAAGAATGGGGAAGGTAAGTCCACTTTGGTGAAATGTATAATGGACGAAATCCCATACGAAGGTAAACTGACCATCGGGCACAACGTACAGATTGGTTATTTTGCTCAGAATCAGGCTCAGATGTTGGATGAAAATCTGAGTGTCTTTGATACGATTGATTATGTGGCAAAAGGGGATATTCGTTTGAAGATTCGTGATATTCTGGGAGCATTCATGTTTGGAGGTGAGGCTTCTGATAAAAAAGTAAAGGTACTGTCGGGTGGGGAGCGGAGTCGTCTTGCCATGATAAAACTTTTGTTAGAACCGGTGAATTTCCTTATTTTGGACGAACCTACCAACCATCTGGATATGCGCTCAAAGGATGTATTGAAAGAAGCTATCAAGGAATTTGATGGAACGGTGATTGTTGTTTCTCATGACCGTGAGTTCTTGGATGGACTGGTGACCAAAGTTTATGAATTCGGAGGTGGAGTAGTAAAAGAACACATTGGCGGCATTTATGATTTTTTACAGAAAAAGAAAATAGAGAGTCTGAATGAGTTGCAGCTTTCGGCTTCTCCTACTATGTCTGCCACTAAAAAGGAAGAACTCGAAACGGTTAGTGAGAACAAATTATCTTATGAGGCGCAAAAGGAATTGAATAAGAAAATTCGCAAATTGGAGAAACGAATTGCGGATTGTGAACAGAAAATAGAAAAGCTGGAAACTGAGATTGGCGAGGTGGAAGCTGATATGGCTACTCCCGAAGGTGCATCGGATATGGCTTTGTATGAAAAGCATCAGAAACTGAAAAAGGACTTGGATCAGACGGTAGAAGAATGGGAAACCGTTTCTATGGAATTAGAAGAGATGCAGGGAAGTTAAAGTATGTATCATATATATAGAACAAATGAAAGCAAAACATTATTTACCAATGGCTGTATTGGCTCTGGCAGTAGCTGCCGGATGTGACAGTAAAAAGGAAGCCGTCATGACTTCGGGTATAGACTTGACAAATTTGGACACTACGGCTGTTCAAGGAGCTGATTTTTATCAGTATGCTTGTGGCGGATGGATGAAGAAACACCCTCTGACCAATGAATATTCCCGTTTTGGCTCATTCGATATGCTTGCTGAAAATAATCGGGAACAACTGAAAGGATTGATTGTGGAAATTGCTGCCGGGCAGAATGCGCAAGGTACAATAGGTCAGAAAATAGGGGATATCTATAAATTGGCTATGGATAGTGTGAAACTGAATGCGGATGGAGTAACTCCTATTCAAGCTGATTTGGAAAAGATTGCTTCAGTGAAGGATAAATCGGAAATAGTTCCTTTGATGGCGGAACTGGCTCATAGCGGTGTATTCCCTTATTTCAGTTTCTATGTGGGTGCCGATATCATGGACAGCAAGAGCAATTTGTTTCAATTGTATCAAGGGGGTATCAGTCTGGGTGAAAAAGAATATTATCTGGACAATGATGATGTGACTGTCAATATCCGTAATAAGTATAAGGAACATATTGTAAAGATGTTCCAATTGGCTGGCTTTGATGAGGCTGCCGCTAAAAAGAAAATGGAGGCTGTAATGGATATCGAAACCCGTATTGCAAAAGCTTCTTTCAGTGCGGTGGAACAGCGTAACCCTGCGGCCAATTATCATAAAATGTCTTTGGATGAATTAAAGAAAGAGATTCCGGGCATTGACTGGGATGCTTTCTTGAATGGTATAGGCGTGAAAGGGGTGACTGAACTGAGTGTTTCTCAAGTGGAGCCGATTAAAGAGGTTGAGAAAATTATCAATAGCTTGCCGGTTGAAAATCAGATCGCTTATATGCAATGGAGTCTGATAGACAGGGCTGCCGGTTACTTGAGTGATGATTTGGTGGCACAAAATTTTGATTTTTATGGAAAAACACTATCCGGAAAACAGACTAACCAACCTCGTTGGAAGCGTGCTGTAAGTACTGTAAATGGAGTACTGGGTGAAGCGGTAGGTCAGATGTATGTGGAGAAATATTTTCCGGCAGCCGCAAAAGAACGTATGGTGCAGTTGGTAAAGAATCTGCAGACCGCATTGGGAGAACGTATTCGGAATTTGGAATGGATGGGTGACAGCACAAAGATTAAAGCTATTGAGAAGTTGAATTCTTTTTATGTAAAGGTTGGCTATCCTGATAAGTGGAGGGATTATACCGGTTTGAATATTGAAAAAGATTCTTATTGGGCCAATGTGAAGCGTGCTACAGAATTCGAACTGGATTATATGTTATCCAAGGCAGGAAAGCCGGTTGACAGAGATGAATGGGGAATGACTCCGCAGACTGTCAATGCATATTATAATCCGACCACGAATGAGATTTGTTTTCCGGCGGGTATTCTTCAATATCCGTTTTTTGATATGAATGCTGATGATGCATTTAATTATGGAGCTATTGGCGTGGTTATCGGTCATGAAATGACTCATGGATTCGATGATCAGGGACGTCAGTTTGATAAGGATGGTAATTTGAAAGATTGGTGGACAGCCGAAGATGCCAAACGTTTTGAAGAACGTGCTCAGGTAATGGTGAATTTCTTTGATAGCATCCAGGTTTTGCCGGGACTCAATGCCAACGGTTCTTTGACTTTAGGTGAGAATATAGCCGATCATGGTGGTTTGCAGGTTTCTTTCCAGGCGTTCAAGAATGCGACAAAAGATGCTCCCCTGCTGGTAAAAGACGGATTTACTCCGGAACAGCGCTTCTTCTTGTCATACGCCGGAGTGTGGGCTGGCAATATCCGCGACGAGCAGATTCGTTTGCAAACCAAGTCTGATCCACATTCATTGGGCAGATGGCGTGTGAACGGAGCACTCCCTCAAATAGGTGCATGGTATGATGCTTTTGGCATTAAAGAGGGGGATCCTATGTATTTGGCTCCTGAAAAACGTGTTTCTATTTGGTAAGCTTTGTATGTAAAAGATAATAAGAAAGCATGGTAATTGCTGAGAATTCGGCATTTACCATGCTTTCTTTTTGGAATTTACATGATAAACACCTATTTTTGTGCCCGATGAAACGGAGACGATACATAGCATGGGTATTGATGTTGGTCAGCATTATCATGTTGACAGCATCTGTTCTGCCTCATCATCATCACCGGGAAATTCTTTGTTTGCAGCATGATATGACTTTGTGCGGCTGTCAATGTTCCGTGCAGCATCAGCAGCATAATAATAGTTCTGATGAGAATCATACATGTAATGCCGGATGTGTGACCAAGTTTAAAAGTGTAACTCCGGATCGGGCCCAAGACAGTGTTTCTCCTGATTATTCGTTTTGTTTGCTGTTATATACGGTGACGGATGTATTGGCGCTTTCATTGCGGTTGACAGAACACAACACATTACCTTATAATTACTATTTAGAAAAACTGCATTCTACGTGTCTTCCCCACGTAAAGGGGTTGCGTGCTCCTCCTTGCGATGTTCTTGCTTAACAGATAGAAAGTTTATCTTTTTATCCGCAACTTTGTTGCATTTTCTTTACACTAATTTTGCATTTAGTAAAAAGTAAGAACAAATAATATCATCATGAAGAAACTTATCTTTATGGGAGTCTTAGGCTTGTTCCTCTTAGGCTCTTGCAACAGTAAATCGGGTCATGATCACGAAGGACACGATCATGGAACGGAGGAAGCACATAATCACGACCACGAAGGGCATGACCATAATCACGAAGGGCATGACCATGAAAAAGAAAACCACGACCATGAGAATGAAGGTCACGAAGGGCATAATCATGAAGCGGAAGCTTCTGCAGCCGGACATTCCGATGAGATAATTCTGGCTCCAGAAAAAGCAAAAGCAGCCGGGGTAGAATCGGAAATAATCCGGCCTGAATCATTCCGTCAGGTGATAACGACCAGCGGTCAGGTGCAGGCAGCACAAGGCGATGAAAGCGTAGTAGTCGCCAATGTAGCCGGTGTGGTTTCTTTCCGCCATCCGGTAACGGACGGTATGAGTGTGAGCAAGGGGGCTCCCATTCTGAATATCTCTGCTGAGAATATGCCGGACGGAGACCCTGTAAAACGTACCCGTATCGCATATGAAACCGCCAAAAAAGAATATGAACGTGCCGCCAAGTTGGTAAAAAGTCAGATAATATCGCAGAAAGATTTCAATGCCATTAAGGAGAGTTATGAAAATGCATTATTGGCATACGAGGCTATTTCAAAGAACCAGACCAAGACAGGTGTGTCCGTCACAGCTCCTTTAGGTGGTTATATCAAGAATTGTCTGGTGCAGGAAGGTGACTATGTGTCGGTAGGCCAGCCTTTGGTGAGTATCACTCAGAACCGTCGTCTGTTCCTTCGTGCAGATGTTTCCGAGAAATATTATGGTTATCTGCATAGCATCCAGTCGGCAAACTTCAAGACTCCATACGATAATAAGGTATATGAGCTGGGTGAGTTGAAAGGGCGTCTGCTTTCTTATGGTAAAGCATCCGGTGGTACTTCTTTTTATGTGCCTGTAACTTTCGAATTTGATAATCGGGGAGATGTGATTCCCGGTTCGTATGTGGAGGTGTATCTGCTCTCGTCGGAAATGCCCGATGTGCTGGCCTTGCCTGTTACGGCACTGACCGAAGAACAAGGTTTGTACTTTGTTTATCTGCAACTGGATGAGGAAGGATATAAGAAACAGGAGGTAACTTTGGGAGCGAGCAACGGAAAGAAAGTGCAGATTCTGACCGGTTTGAAAGCCGGTGACCGTGTGGTAACAAAGGGAGCTTATCAGGTGAAATTAGCGTCGGCTAGCAATGCGATTCCGGCTCATAGTCATGAACATTAATCAGCCGTCCTATGCTAAATAAGATTATACATTTTTCCCTTCAGAACCGTATATTGGTTCTGGTGGCGTCGGTTTTGCTGCTTATCGGCGGTACTTACACGGCTTTTCATACGGAAGTCGATGTGTTCCCCGATTTGAATGCGCCGACTGTAGTGATTATGACCGAAGCGAATGGTATGGCCGCCGAAGAGGTGGAACAATTGGTAACCTTTCCTGTAGAAACTGCCGTGAACGGTGCGACCCATGTGCGCCGGGTGCGTTCATCTTCCACCAATGGCTTTTCCGTTGTGTGGGTGGAATTTGAATGGGATACCGATATCTATCTGGCCCGTCAGATTGTCAGTGAGAAATTGTCCTTGGTCAGCGAGGAGCTGCCCGAGAATGTAGGTAAACCTACCATGGGACCTCAGTCTTCTATTTTAGGTGAGTTGCTGATTATCGGTCTGACTTCGGATACTACTTCCATGCTCGATCTCCGTACACTGGCAGACTGGACTATCCGTCCGCGCCTGCTCTCTACGGGAGGTGTGGCACAGGTTGCCGTGCTGGGAGGTGATATCAAGGAATATCAGGTGTTGCTTGACCCTGCCCGCATGAAACATTACAATGTTACGTTGGCAGAGGTGATGAACGTTACCCGTAACATGAATCAGAATGCCAATGGCGGAGTGATTTATGAATATGGAAACGAATATATTGTTCGCGGGGTGCTTTCCAGTCATGATGTGGATCAGTTGTCACGTTCCGTCATCAAGACGGTGGAAGGGGTGCCCGTTACATTGGAGGATATTGCCGATGTGAAGATTGGTTCGCAGGAACCCAAACTGGGTACTGCTTCGGAGAGAGGAAAACCTGCCGTACTGCTGACCGTTACCAAACAACCCAAGACCGGGACTATTGAACTGACAGAGCAGTTGGAAGCCGCATTGAAGGATTTGCAGAAGAATCTTCCGGCTGATGTACACGTTTCTACAGATATTTTCCGTCAGAGCCGTTTTATTGAAAGCTCTATCGGTAATGTGAAGGATTCGTTGTATGAAGGTGCTGTTTTTGTGGTGATTGTTCTCTTCCTGTTCCTTGCCAATGTACGTACCACGGTTATTTCATTGGTAACCCTTCCGTTGTCATTGATTGTTTCTATATTGACTCTTCACTATATGGGACTCACCATCAATACCATGAGTTTGGGTGGTATGGCCATTGCCATTGGTTCGTTGGTGGATGATGCCATTGTGGATGTGGAAAATGTATGGAAGCACTTGCGTGAGAATCGCTTGTTGCCCGAAGGGGAACGTAAGAGCGTGATTGAAGTCGTGTTCAATGCTTCGAAGGAAGTGCGTATGCCTATCTTGAACTCTACCTTGATTATTGTAGTCAGCTTTGTTCCTTTGTTTTTCCTGACAGGAATGGAAGGGCGTATGCTGGTTCCGTTGGGCATTGCCTTTATTGTGGCGTTGTTTGCTTCTACGGTAGTGGCTTTGACACTGACTCCGGTACTGTGCAGCTATCTGTTAGGTAATAATAAAAGTAAAGGATTACCCAAAGAGGCATTTGTAGCCGTATGGATGAAAAAGCATTACCGCAATACCTTGTTATGGTCCTTGAATCATAAATCCGTAGTATTGGGTTTTACAGGTGGACTGTTTGCGGTGGCATTGGTTATGTTTTTTGCATTAGGACGTAGTTTTCTGCCATCTTTCAATGAAGGTTCGTTCACCATTAATATCAGTTCATTGCCGGGAATTTCTTTGGCAGAATCGGATAAAATGGGACACCGTGCAGAAGAGTTGCTGATGTCTATTCCCGAAATACAGACTGTAGCCCGTAAAACGGGACGTGCCGAACTGGATGAGCATGCATTAGGGGTTAACGTGAGTGAAATTGAGGCCCCGTTTGAATTGAAAGACCGTTCCCGCCAGGAACTGGTAGCCGATGTGCGTGCCAAGTTATCTACCATTACCGGTGCGAATATCGAAATAGGCCAACCTATCAGCCACCGTATCGATGCCATGCTTTCGGGTACCAAGGCCAACATTGCCATCAAACTGTTTGGTAATGATTTGAACAAGATGTTTGCCATCGGTAATCAGATAAAGGATGCCATCAGCAGTGTGGAGGGTATTGCCGACTTGAATGTGGAACAACAAATCGAACGTCCGCAGCTCAAGATTGTTCCCAAACGCGAGATGCTTGCCAAATTCGGTATTTCTTTACCGGAGTTTGCCGAGTTTGTATCAGTGAACATGGCGGGTGAAGTTGTTTCACAGGTATATGAAGAAGGCAAAGCGTTTAATCTTATTGTCCGTACCAAGGATGAGGTGCGTGATGAGATGGAGAAGGTGCGCAACCTGATGATTGATACCGGTGACGGTCAGAAAATCCCTGTCAACTATGTAGCCGATGTGGTTTCTGCCATGGGACCGAATACCATCAGCCGTGAGAACGTGAAGCGTAAGATTGTGATTTCGGCCAATACCAGCGGTCGTGATTTGCGCAGCGTGGTGAATGATATACAGGAACGGATTGATGCGCAAATCAAGCTTCCCGAAGGATATCATGTGGAATATGGCGGTCAGTTTGAAAGCGAGCAGGCGGCCAGCCGTACGCTGATGCTCACTTCGTTTATGAGTATCGTGGTTATCTTCCTGTTGCTTTATACCCAGTTTAAGAATGCAGCCCAAAGTGGAGTCATTTTGTTGAATTTGCCTTTGGCGTTGATTGGTGGGGTATTTGCATTGATGATAACAACGGGTGAGATAAGCATTCCGGCTATTATCGGCTTTATCTCGTTGTTTGGCATTGCTACCCGTAATGGTATGTTGTTGATAAGTCATTACAATATGTTGCGCGAAGAAGGTATGGATTTGAAAGAAAGCATTCTTCACGGTTCGTTAGACCGTTTGAACCCTATCCTGATGACTGCGTTGTCTTCCGCGCTGGCTTTGATACCTTTGGCATTCCGTGGCGATTTGCCGGGTAATGAAATACAAAGCCCGATGGCGAAAGTTATTCTTGGAGGTCTTTTGACATCGACTTTCCTGAACGCTTTCATTATTCCGATTGTTTATGAACTGATGAACCGAAAGAAGAAATAATAGAAATAATATGAAACGAATCTTAGTTATAATAGCCCTCTGCTCTCCCTTGCTGATGCAGGCCCAGAGTATTGAGCACATTTTGAAAAGCATCGAGCAGAACAATAAAGAGCTCAAGGCACAGAAACATGCCGCCGATGCGACCAAGATGGAAAACCGGACAAACAACAACTTGCCTGATCCTACGGTGAGCTACAGCTCTTTTTACAGTAATGGTGCCGAAGGTGGTCACGGTACGGAATTCGTTGCTTCGCAAGGTTTTGATTTTCCTACTCAGTATATTGCCCGCAACCGGCAGGCTACTTTGCAGAACGAAGCGGTGGACAAGCAACAACAGGCTGCCCGCCGGGATATTCTGCTGAATGCGAAGAATCTCTGTCTGGACCTTATTCTGTTGAATCAGGAAAAGACATTGATGGATATCCGTATGAAAAATGCGGATGAATTACAGGCACTTTACGAGAAACGTCTGACTGCCGGTGATGCGAATATACTGGAAGTCAACAAAATCAAGATGGAGCGTATGAACGTGCAGACGGAAGTTGCCCAAAACAGCGCAGCCCACCGCACTGCCTTGCAATCTC
>ENA-OYYR01000604-OYYR01000604.1-human-gut-metagenome-genome-assembly--contig:-NODE-604-length-16743-cov-5.414370_pt1 | contig 16743 bp, 16 predicted proteins | sample MGYA00244066_ERZ653454 | MGnify/ENA primary metagenome ERZ653454 (study PRJEB26926, sample SAMN06165163) | human gut metagenome | biome: ENVO:00009003; feature: ENVO:2100002; material: ENVO:00002003...
TACGAGATTAGCTGCAGTCTCGTGGGCTCGGAGATGTGTATAAGAGACAGTGCGTGGAAACTGTAAAATTCCGTAGGGCGGCTGAACATGGAATATACAAAGTTGGCGGCACTTTCCTGACGGTATTTTTGCAGGTTCCCGACGGTTTTGTCCAATGAGGAACGGTCTACCAAAGCCAGCACTTCTTTGGGGGTATGCTGCAGGAGTTGGCGGTAGTGTTTTGCCTGGATGTACATATTATCCTGCCACTCCTCGCCATATACAAGGTTCGTGGCAAGCAAGCGGAGAGAGACCTTCTCCAATGTGTTTTTGGACTTGGCTATGTTGATGAGATTGTCGAAAGTGCTGCTGATGTTTTCAACCTTGCTGCCGTCAATATTGGTAACATTGGTTACACCGGCGTAGATATTACTGTTTACAGTATAGCTGAACGGCAGGAACTGGGTGAAGTACGCCACCAGTGCTGTGACAATAAATCCACCCCACAACAGCCAGTAACGGATGCGGTAGAAGAATTGTGCTATAAACTGTATTATATCCATAAGATTTTATTTCCCTTTGATTATTTTTACATTTGTCAGCATCTCAAGTAAAATGATGGCGTTATGCAGCGAAACGCGTGCTTCGGCATAGGAAGTCACCGCTCCGGAACGGCGCGCCCGCTCCAGTGACAGCGAGATGATGTCTATTTTACCTTGTATGAAATTGTTCTCCGAGATTTTCATCTGAGCGTTGTAGAGGGCGGCGTTCTCCGCTTTGGCTTTGATGGTTGCCAATTGCGCCGTCACATTGTTATATGCTTCCAGCACTTTGAGCCGCCGTTCTTCCATTACTTCTTCCTGCGTGTATTGAAGCTGCTCGATGTTGTAACGATAGTTCTTCAGCCGGAGCGGACGGTTGAATAAATCGCCGAGACCTACACTGAAGCTGGCTCCTACGTTGAAGGTGTGCCGGGAGCTGGCTGTGGTGGACTGATACCAGTCGTTGTAGGAATCGCTGTTGTCGTTCAATACGTTGTAACGCCCGTATGCATAATTTCCGTTCAGCCGGAAGTAGTTCCACCAGTTTCTTTTTTCTATGCGGTATTGGTTCTTTACCTGCTCTACCTGGGAGTGTGCCCGCTTTACAGTGGCGTTTTCTATGACGGCATCCATAAATACGGAAAGGGGCGGCAGATCAAAACCTTCGATATAGTGTTGCGTTTCCGGTAGCTGGCTTCCTGAGATACTCTTCTCCAGAATGGCATCGCTTTCTTTCAGTGCCTCCAGAATTTTGATACGCTCTTCACGGGTCATGTCCGTCTGGGCATGGATGGACTGGGGCAACAGGAACAGAATAAATGTAGCTGTACAGAGATATGATAGGGGATGTGTATGGGCTTTTATCATTTGTCTGTTTGTTTTTTTAGTTTTAATACTTACACGTTCTCTTTCTGTACAAAAGCGGTGAACGTTTTTAGAAGTATCTTCATGTCCAGCCGGAAACAGAATTCTTGTGCATATTTAATATCCAGTTGCTTTCGTTCTTCCGCCGACATCTTACCGGCTCCGCCACGCTTTTCCACTTGCCAGAGCCCGGTCAGTCCGGAAGGAGCCATGAAGCGGTCTATGTATGCGTCGCTGGTCAGCAGTTCGGCCTCATAGAGCGGAAGCGGACGGTTGCCTACGATGCTCATATCGCCTTTCAGGACGTTGAATAGTTGCGGTAGTTCGTCAATGCTGTATTTACGGATGAAACGGCCGATGCGTGTGACGCGCGGATCGTTTTCTATCTTGACAAACGGGCTTTCTTTGGATTGGGCCTTTTGCCGGAAAAAATCTTTTTCCGGTATGATGAAGTCATCAGAAATCAGTAAGTTTGCTTCTTCATCGGAAGAGCCTGTGAGGTCGTCGAACCGGATGTCGGGGGTATCGTCTGCCACTTCTTCTTCCATTTTGTACTGGTTGAGGGCATTGAGTTCCTTCAGCTTCTTGTCCGCATTGGTGTACATGGAGCGGAACTTCAGGAAGTTGAATATCCGGTAGTTACTGCCTACACGTTGCGACTTATAGATGACTTTACCCTTACTTTCGAGACGGATGGCAATGGCAGTGCCGATAAGTAACGGAGATAGTATTATCAGGGCGCATATGGCAAACAAAATGTCGAACGCACGTTTCCATGCGGGCAGATGAAATGTGTTAAGCATCTTTCGGTGGCTTTGGCTGAATTCCTGCATTTTATGCTTTTGACGCACTTGCAGGAACTGGGTCATTCGGTGGATGCTCGTTTCATCGGCTTGTGGCGGCAGTGTATTATTGACGCCTGCCTGCAGATAGGCTTTGCGGGCTTCTGCCGGCAATCCTTCGGTGATAAGTATTATGTATACGCGTGGAAACCTCTTGTGGAGGCAGGTGATGTCAAGGCAATCCTTTTCTGTGTCGGTTTGCTCGTAAAGGATGGATGTGTTATACCGTTCGCGGATGCCGTCTATGATTTTGGCAGCTTTACGGGCACCGGAGACAGTAACGAACATGCCATTGGTAACCTTGCTCAGGTGGTCGATGGCAGTCTGGCTGTTTCCTATGTAGATATAATATAGCATATCTTCCTTTCAGTTCTTTTTCAGATGTATTTCTTGATGCGTGCCCTGAGTTCCAACGGGTTGAATGGCTTGAGTATGTAATCTGCCGCTCCGGCTTCGAGCAACTGGATGCGTTCGACGGTACTTTCCTCACTGGAGAGCATCACTACGGGGATATGTTTGAACAGCTCGTTCCCTTTCAGATAGTACAGGAATTCATTGCCGCGCATGTGGGGCATGTGAATGTCGGAGATGATAAGGTCGGGGACATTGCCTTCGTTAAGCCACTCAAGAGCCTTTAGAGGGCTTTCAAAATATTCCAGGTCGTATTCTGTCCCTAAATAAATCTTAAGTACGCGGCCTATGGTGGCTTTGTCATCAACCAGTAAGATTTTTTTCATTGTTCTGTTTATTATAGCGTTGTTGCTTTGTTTGTTTACTATGCAGTAATAAAAAAACTGTTGTTTTATTGAACTCGTCCGATTACTGACGACAATGAATATTTGCTAACCTGCTTTAACGTAAAATGAGAAAAAACGTGAGAATATGTTTGCCGGTGTATTTCTTCACGTTTTTCGGGTTGCCGTATAGGTTGGCTATATTTCAGTCTCTATTAAGCGGAGTCAAATTTTCAATAGGATATACGTCTTTGTTGTATGACTGATACCAGTTGTTGTCTTGTTGTCCGCCGGTGGTAATCCACGACCGGAACTTGTCATATACCATAGTGACGTTTCTGTTCTCAAAAGGCCATGCAAATTCTTGAGGGATTACAACAGCCCAGGCAAGGTTTTCTTTGCTGAGATAGTATCTGTTTTCGGCAACGGATGAGTCGTCATTACCGCTATTGAAGTAATGAGTACCGCCCAAGTCTGTCGGAGCAAAGCCCGCTACGTGTACTTCCGTACGCCTCCTTTGGGTTGTGGCGGGAGCTGTGATGGCGAAAATATCAATATTGTTGATGTTCAGGTCTTCCGGCTTTACATTGGCGGAGACGGGAAATTCCATGATGATGTTATATTCCTTGGTATCTTTTTTGAACGGACCGTTTTCAAGGGTGTTGATACGCTTTTCAGTACCGGTATACTGGCTGCCCCACAATTCGGTGCATGCATCACTGAAGAGGAGATAAGTGGGGATGCTTTGCTTATTCTCGAATGATACGTCTTTTCCATTGGTTCTGAACTTGTCGGGCTTTATATCTTGAGAGAGTTTAGTGAAGCGGATACCGGCCCCTAATGTCTTGGCTGCACCTGCGGCTCGCAGTTCAAGAGTCATTCTGAGGCGTGTCACTATACCGTTTTTATCTACTTGCAGTTTTTTTCCGGACATTACGATTACAAGGTCGTTCATGTCAAAATCACCATATGCAGGCCAATTGTCCTCAAAAGCAAACGTATACACGTCGCTGTCTTTGATTTCGATGGGGAAGTCGGGGTCTTTCTCTTCTTCACCCTTATTGCCTTCGTCATAGATTCCGCCACAAGTCTCGATGGTGTATTTGGATTCATCATAACCGGTATTGACGCTTTCGTTCTTCTTAAACGGGTGATACTGGCTCAGACCCTCTATTTTTCCTTCTATGACCAGATTGTTGCTTAATAATTGGACGTTGGTGGGCTCTTCGAATTTAATTTTTTCGGCCTTAATCATTGACTTGTCATTGTTGGTGACATTCACTGCCTGGAAAATGACGTCACCGCGTTTTACTTCGAACTCTCTGGCTTTAATCATGGAGCCGTCTATCAGCGTGAATTTGGAGTCGGTCAGGCTTTCTATTTCGGGTACAGGCAGCCACTCTGTGTCAGTTTCGTTGGCACGGCCGGCGGTAATGGCCCCCTTGTTTAATGTTACGTTTCTGAACTTGAATTCCTTTTTCACAATAACGGTGCAGCTATTGTATAGGACATCGGATGATGAGTTTGTAAATTTAGATGTTTCGATGAAGCCATCGTTGTACACAGACAGGCCACCCTCTATTTCATAGCCGCTTATCCGGGCCTCATAATGGTTGATGATGACGGTTGCGGTGGAGTTGTTGGTTCTTGTCTTACCGTCAGTTTCATCGAATCTGACACTGCCGTAGTTGAATAGCCTGCAGCCATTGAGTTTTATATTCGTATCACTGTTTAAGTCGGCCTTATTCAAAATCCTGGCATCGATGAAGTTGAGTTCATGAGCGTTTAATGTGCCGTGATTGATGACGTTGCTGCCGTTGATGGTGATTTTGTCGGCGACTTCGATTTTTCCTGCGTTGAATAGTTCCGGTTGCTTGCCAAGATTCATTGTCAGGCTTCCATTGGCTGAAATTGTACCGAAATTCTTGGTAGGACATCCTAAACTGAGAGAAGTGCATTCGAGGCTGCCGTCATGTTGCAGGGTAAGGGTGTTTTCATTACCGATGGTGAGATTATTTGCAATGATTCTGCCTCCACCCATTACATATATATCGAGGTTTGAATTAAGGCTGCTCCAACCGCTTAATTTCCAGACGCCCTGTACGAATACAGTTGCTCTGCCGCTGTTTGTTTTTAGCTGGATGGTATAAGGAGAATCCGATGTGTATTCTTTTCCTATGATATACTTCGCTCCGTTGGCAAGTGTGCCTGTATTCCAAGGGTCAATGTAACCATCCGATACACTTGGAACGGCTGGTATCACTTCCGCTTCCTTATATTCTTTATCGGCGATTTCCGTTATGCCGGCTGCCTGTGCCGCTTCGAATGCCGAGTGGGAATTATCGGCAGTCTTGTTTGCGGCTCTTGTTCTTGTACCGGTTGAAACATTGTACAGTTTGCATTCCAATATACCTCCGTTTTCAGGGATACTGTATTCGTATACTTCTTTGCGTTGCTTGGGATCGGTTTGACGGATAAACAGTCTTGTTGCGGCTTTGGAGACGTTGATTTCCGCGTTGTAATTTCCGTTCTTGTTGGCAGTGCCCACCGCAATGGGGACAGCGCTTATGTCGGATATCGGGTTGGCGGTAAAGATTTCAATAAGATACTTATATCGCCCGTCAAATTCATCGTTTATCTCAACATTCAGATTTACGGTGTTGACCATGGACCAGTCAAAACCATCGGGGGCGGTAAAGTCTTCTCCTAAGGGATTTTCTTTCGGTTTTGTCTGAATGCCCCTTTCAGGATCGTACACATCATCCGTACAACTGGAAAGTGCCAAAGTGCTGACAATGGCTATCACAACTGAAAAACGGTAGAATAATTCCATAGGCTGATCTATAATGTTTTTATGTTTTGTTTGCTTGTTGAATAAAATAATCAACTTTTAATTGAATATGCCGCAAAGATAGCCATAATATTCGGATTGTTACTTGTAAATATTGTCTTTTTTGATAATGCAAGGCGAATATTTTGCTGAATCCGACCATTTACCCGTTTTGAAAACTTGTAAATATTGTCCGAAGCGAATAAAAAGGAGAAGTCTGAAAGGGAGTAAAGAGGAAAAAAAAGAGGAAATTACTCTTTGGTAATTTCCCCTGCCAAATCCGAATTCATCCGGCAACGGATTTCCGCCTGGCTCAGTCCGTGCCCAAGCAGGAACATGAGTTTGGTAACAGCGCATTCGGGCGTACTGTCGTAGCCGCTGATAACGCCGGCTTCGAGCAGATGCAGTCCGGTTTCGTAGCGTCCCATCTCAACACCGCCGCTTTGGCATTGGGTAATGTTGACAATGACGATGCCCCGTTCTGTTGCGTCCTTCAGTTGCCGGATGAACCAGTCCTTTTGCGGTGCATTGCCGGAACCGAATGTCTTGAGAACCACTGCTTTCAATCCCGGAACGTGAAGTACAGAATCAATGATGCTTTCTTGAATACCCGGAAACAAGGTGAGGACTACGACATTGGTGTCGAAAAGATAATGCGGCTTCATCGGTCGTGCAGGGTCGGGGCGACGGATGATGTGTTCGTTGTAACGGATATGGATTCCTGCTTTTGCCAGAGCGGGGTAATTGAAAGAGCGGAAAGCGTTGAAATTTTCGGCATTGATTTTGGTAGTCCGGTTGCCGCGCATCAGCTCATTTTCAAAGAAGATGCACACTTCGGGGACAAGGGCTGTACCGTCCGGACGTTTGGCGGCAGCTATTTCGATGGAAGTAATCAGATTTTCTTTTCCGTCCGTACGCAATGTCCCGATGGGTAGCTGCGAACCGGTAAGGATAACCGGTTTCGCAAGGTTTTCGAGCATGAAGCTGAGTGCCGATGCCGTATATGCCATAGTGTCGGTTCCGTGCAGGATGACAAAGCCGTCAAAGTTTTCGTAGTTGTCATTTATAATTGCGACAATTTTGGCCCACAGGGAAGGTTCCATGTCAGAGGAGTCGATAGGCGGATCGAACTGATAGGACGAGATGTGATAGTTGAAGCGCTTCAATTCGGGAACATGCTTGAGCAGGTGGGCGAAATTGAAATTTTCCAGTGCACCTGTTTCCGGATTTTCTATCATTCCGATAGTTCCGCCCGTGTAAATCAAGAGAACGGAAGGATAATCTGCTTTCATAAATATCTCTTTTTCTTTTTTTCGGGCACAAAGATAATGTAAACCGATAACAGAATAAAATGAACTTGTCCATTTTTTATGTTGAAATGTAGCTTATCTTCGTATTATTCACAGAGATACGTAAAAAAATGGAATTTAAGTTGTCTTACTGTCCTGCCGCTTTACTGCTTTTATCCAAATCTTCTTTCAGATGTGAGATGGCTTTTTGTGCGTTTCCTTTGTATTCGTCGAGCAGGGTAACGAAGCGGCTTCCGATAATGGCTCCGGACGCATGGGAGCAGGCTGTATCGAACGTCTGCCGGTTACTGATGCCGAAACCTACCATGCGTGGATTGCGCAGGTTCATATCTTGAATCTTCTTGAAATAGACTTGTTTCCGGGCGTCGAAATCTTTCTGCGCGTCGGTGGTGGCTGCTGATGATACCATATAGATGAATCCGTCGGTATGGGCATCTATTTCGCGGATGCGTTTCTCGCTGGTTTCGGGGGTGATGAGCATGATGACCCGGATGTCGTATTTCTGTGCAACGGCCTTATAATTTTCTTCGTATTCCCTGAAAGGCAGGTCGGGGATGATTACTCCGTCGATGCCGCATTCCGTACATTTCCGGCAGAAAGCCTCAAAGCCGAAGTGCATAATCGGGTTGAGATAGCCCATTAATATCAACGGGATACGGACATCCCGGCGGATGTCTTGCAACTGCTCAAAGAGGATGCGGAGAGACATTCCGTTGCGCAGGGCGCGGGTGGCGGCATCTTGAATGACGATGCCGTCTGCCATCGGGTCGCTGAAGGGGATACCGATTTCTATCATGTTCACTCCGTTCTTTTCGAGTATACGGATTACATCGGCTGTACCGTCGAGTGTGGGGTGGCCGGCACAAAAATAGATAGACAGCAGGTTTTTGGGGCTGTCTTGGAAGAGTTGGTTGATACGATTCATAGTGAGTTTGTTATTACAGATTTATTGATGACAGTTACGTTATCTGCCGGTCGGCGGTTATGCCGTCAGCCGGCAGTTTCACCGGTTCTTATTGCCTGGAGGAATTTTCCGATGCGTTCTACATCTTTGTTTCCCGGAGCCGTTTCAAAGCGGCTGTTGATGTCTATGCCGGCTAGTTTGGGGTGATGAAACTCCCTGATGGCTTTAACGCTGTAAGGGTTGATTCCGCCGCTGAGCAGAAAAGGCGTCATTCCGCTGTAACGGTGCAGCAGGTTCCAGTCGAACTGGTTGCCGGAGCCGCCATACAGTGATGTCTTGGCATCAAAGAGGTAATAATCGCATAATCCCTTGTAGTCGGAAACGGTTGCCAGGTCTTTTGACTGTGAAATGGAAAAAGCCTTGATAAGGTGCAGACCGCTGCTGCGTAAGGAACGGCAATATCCGGGCGATTCGCAGCCATGAAGCTGGATGTAGTCCAGTGCAAAACGGTCGGCATACATCAGGATAGTTTCCTTGCTTTCATTGACGAAGACTCCCACGCGCTTTGCGCGAACCGGAAGATATGCCGGTATCTCGCACAGGCAACGGGGAGACTTGGGATAGAAGATAAAGCCTATCATATCTACATCCAGTTGCTCTACATTGCGGATATTTTCCGCTTCGGTCATGCCACATACTTTTATGATAAGAGAAGCCATTTTTTTAATGATTTATGTAATTAATACTTCATTTTCAGGAACGGAGTGGAGAAATGAAATCTTTTAATGCATCTCCCGGCCGGCGGGTTTTCATAAAGGTTTCTCCGATAAGGAAGCCGCGGAAGCCTGCAGCGCGCAGCCGGCAAATGGTTTCGGGATGTGAAATTCCGCTTTCCGAAACAAGTAGCGGCAGGCTTGGGCTGTCGGAGGAATCCAGGGCTGTGGCCGGTATCTGCCGGAGTTTTTCGGCTATATGGAAAGAGTTTTTCACATCGGTGACAAATGTGCCGAGATTACGGTTGTTGACGCCTACCATATCCACATCCGCGTTTACATAAGCGAGTTCGGAAAAAGTGTGGATTTCGAGTAGCACTTCCAATCCCAGGGCATGTGCCCGGGCGGTAAGGGTGGCACATTCTTTTTGTGTCAGGCAAGCGGCGATAAGCAATACTGCATCAGCTCCTACGATACGTGCCTGGAGCAGTTGGTATTCGTCGATGATGAAATCCTTTCGCAAGATAGGAATGCCGATCAGTGGGCGTGCCATGCGTATATCCTGCAGCGAACCGCCAAAGAATTTTTCGTCCGTAAGGATAGAGACTGCGGAAGCACCGGCTGTTTCGTATGCAGCGGGTATTTCTTCGGCACGGGCAGTCTCGTGTATCCATCCTTTCGAAGGAGAACGGCGTTTGAATTCGGCAATGATTCCCGTGGGGGAAGAAGCAAGCGCCTGTTTCATGCTGCGGACGGGTATGGTTACAGAAGTTCCGGTAGTGGCGTCTTTCTGCATCATGGCGGCAACCTCTTCCTGTAACTTTTCGAGGGAGACGGCTTGCTTTTGCAGTTCTATTTCAATTCGTTTATGAGCGATGATTTCCGATAAAATATCTGTCATGGCTGTTTTAGTGAAGAGTTACGGGATATGCGGCTATAGATACCTTTTCGCACCTCATCCCTTACTGGTTAATTTCTATAAACTTTTTCAATGTTTTCAGCGCCCGTCCGCTTTCCAGCGATTCGCGGGCTATGGCAATACACTCTTCAATCTCCTTTTCCGGTTCCATGACCTGAATGGCGAAGGCGGCATTGACAATAACACATTGAGTCTGGGCGGCTTCTGCGCGGTTGTTCAGGATATTGTCGAAGATACGTGCCGCATCTTCCTTGCAGGTTCCGCCGGAAAGTTCTTCGGGACGTACTGCGCTGAAACCGAGAGCTTGTGGGCGATAGATGCGTTCATAATGACGTGTCATCACTTTGAATTCATCGGTCAGTGAGATTTCATCGTAATTGTCCAGACTATTGACTACGGCAAAGTCGATGCCGAGTCTGTAGAAAACGTTCGTATAGAGACGCATTTGTGCGAGGTCGGCTACGCCCAATAGCTGATAGGCGGGCTGACACGGGTTTACCAGCGGTCCCAGCAAGTTGAACAGTGTGCGTACTCCCAAGGCTTTGCGGACAGGACCTACGAATTTCATGGCTGGATTGAACAGTTGGGCGTGCAGGTAGGCTATGTTACACTCTTCCATGCTTCGCTTCAATATGTCGGGATTGTTGGTGAAGCGCACGCCATGCTGTTCTATTACGTTGCTTGCTCCACTGACGGAAGTAGCGCCGTAGTTGCCATGTTTGGCTACTTTATAACCTGCTCCTGCCACAACGAAACTGGCGCAGGTGGAGATGTTGAAGGTGTTCTTCCCGTCACCGCCTGTACCTACGATATCAATGGGGCGGTAAGGCGCAAAGTCTATCGGAATTCGTGTCTCCATAAGTGCTTCGCGAAAGCCTGCCAGCTCGTCTACTGTGATGCTGCGCATCTGAAAAACCGTGAGCAGTGCGGCAATCTGTGCTTCGGAATACATCTCCCGGCTGATGTTGAGCAGGATTTGTTTGCTTTCTTCTACAGTGAGTTCTTCATGGTTGAAGAGCCGGGTTAATATTGTTTTCATCTGATTAAGTTTGTGGTTTAAAAATAGGTTATTCTTCCAGCCAGTTCTTCATAATCTGCTTCCCGTCCGGGGTAAGCACGGATTCCGGATGAAACTGTATGCCTCGGACATCATATTCCCGATGTTTCAACGCCATAATCTGCCCTTCGGGACTGACAGCTGTAACGGCAAGCGTTTCGGGCAGTTTTTCAGTATCTACTACCCAGGAGTGATAGCGTCCTACGGCTATTTCTTCGGGTAATCCCCGGAAAATGTAATCCGGTTCTGTCAGCTGTATAATGGTCTGTACACCATGAAACACTGTGCTGAGGTTGACTAACTTCCCACCGAATGCCTGTCCGATGGCTTGTTCTCCCAGGCATACGCCCAGTATTGGTTTCTTGCCTGCGTAGGTGCGTATTACATCCAGCAGTAATCCTGCTTCTTCGGGCACACCGGGACCCGGTGAAAGGATGATTTTATCATATTGTTCCAATTCTTCTATGCTGAATTGGTCATTGCGCAGTACATCTACCGCTACACCGAGTTCTTTCACCAAGTGCGCAAGGTTATAGGTGAAAGAGTCATAATTGTCTATGATTACTACCATTGTTATTAACTGTTTGATTAATTTACTTTTGATACTCTTGTTGATTTATACAATTGGCCGATTTTCTGTTTTACAGGGAATTTTCCGCCATGGCAATTGCCTTCTTCAATGCTCCCAGTTTGTTGTTCACCTCTTGCAGCTCGTATTCGGCATTACTTTTGGCTACAATGCCGCCGCCTGCCTGAAACCATAACATCCCGTTGCGGCTGACGAATATACGGATGGTGATAGCCTGGTTCAGGCTGCCGTTCAGGCCGATGAATCCGATACAGCCACCGTATGCGCCACGGTTATGCGGCTCCAGTTCGCTGATAAGCTGCATGGCGCGAACTTTTGGTGCGCCGCTCAAGGTTCCGGCCGGGAAGGTATCGATAAATGTCCTGATAGAGTCTGTATCACTGTTCAGCGTACCGCTGACGCGGCTCACGAGGTGAATGACGTGACTGTAATATTGCATCTCTTTGTAAAAGTCCACTTTTACGTCATGGCAGTTGCGGCTGAGGTCATTGCGGGCAAGGTCTACCAGCATCACGTGCTCTGCATTTTCCTTGGGATCGTCTTGCAGGTACCGGGCATTTGCAGCATCCTGTTCCGGATTTCCGGTACGCTTGGCAGTGCCGGCGATGGGATCTATATAGGCATGGCGGCCTTCAATGCGGCAGTGCGTTTCGGGAGAAGAACCGAAGATACGGAAGCCGCCGAAATCAAAGTAAAACAGATATGGAGATGGGTTGATGCTGCGCAAAGCACGGTAAAGCTTGAAGTCGTCGCCTACGAAACGTTGTTCGAAACGGCGGGAGAGGACTATTTGGAAAACATCTCCCCGCATGCAGTGGGCTATTCCTCGGCGGATATTGGCTTTGTGTTCCTCATCGGTCAGTGAAGAAGTGGTTTCGCCAACAGCACGGAAGTCATAGGCTGTGTAGTTGCGGTTGTGAATGGCTTTCTGCACCTTGTCCAGTTCGCTCTTCTCATCGGGAGCAAGCATTTCCAGTAACAGCATTTCATTTTTGAAGTCATTAAAGACAATAAGATACCTATATAATATTATAGTATATCCGGTGCATCGTTGGTGGCTTCGCGACTGTCTTTTACGGGGATGTTCTCAAAATAGCGTACGGCATTGAAAGATGTGTAACCGTACAGACCGCAATAGTCGCTGTATTCTCCTTCCACGTGAAAGCGGTTGAGGAAATCGCGTAACGCATTTTCCGCATGGTATTCTTCGGTAACGGGATGTTCCTCACGTGTGCCGTCGGGCAGACAGAACACGGCAACACCATGGTCTATACTGACGCTTGCTACCGGGCAAAGTCCGATGAATGAGCGGTTGTTTTCACTGCCATGATAGTCGGAACTCTCCATGAGTGCACTTTGAGGAAAAATGTCGCGCACCTTCAGATACGTGCTTACGGGTGTATGTAAGTCGCCGAGCATCGTGCGGCTCACTGTCTGATAATCATACTTCATATTTTGTATTTTATTCTTTATACATCAAATACGTTTCTACATCCTTATCCCCCCGTCCCGAAACGGTCAGTACCACCACATCGTCGGTTTTGAAGTTCAGCTTCTTCAATGCACCGAGGGCGTGGGCACTTTCCAATGCGGGGATGATGCCTTCGAGCTTAGTCAGTTCGTAGGCGGCGCGGATGGCCTCGTCGTCATTTACGGAGAGAACGATGGCGCGCTTTTGTGCGGCAAGGTTGGCATGCATGGGGCCGATGCCCGGATAATCCAGTCCGGCGGAGATGGAGTAAGGCTCTTCAATCTGTCCATCCTCGTTTTGGATAACGTAGGTGCGTGCTCCATGGATAATGCCCAATTTGCCTAAGGCAATGGTAGCGGCAGTCATTCCTGTTTCTATCCCTTTGCCTCCGGCTTCGGCAAGGACAATCTGTACCTGGCGGTCGTCCACATAGTGGTAAATGGTTCCGGCAGCATTGCTTCCACCGCCTATGCAGGCTATGAGATAGTCCGGAGACTCGCGTCCTTCTTTTTCCATGAGCTGTTTTTTGATTTCCTCGCTGATAACAGATTGCAGGCGTGCCACCATATCGGGGTAGGGGTGCGGACCTACGGTGGAGCCGATGATGTAGTAGGTGTCGGCGGGGTGGCAGCACCAGTCGCGTATGGCTTCGTTGGTGGCATCCTTTAAGGTCATGTTTCCGCTGGTCACGGGCACTACGGTTGCACCCAGCATCTTCATCTTCTCTACGTTGACGTGCTGGCGTTCCACATCGGTCTTGCCCATATATACGATGCACTCCATATTCATCAATGCACATACGGTGGCTGTGGCAACGCCGTGCTGTCCGGCACCTGTTTCGGCTATGATGCGGCGTTTGCCCATACGGCGTGCCAGCAGAATCTGCCCGATGGTATTGTTGATTTTGTGTGCGCCGGTATGATTCAGGTCTTCCCGTTTCAGGTAAATCCGGCAACCGTACTTTTCCGACAGACGCCGTGCCTGGTAGAGCGGTGAGGGACGTCCTACGTAGTCGCGCAGCAACCGGTCGTATTCCTGCTTGAAATCTTTATTTTGCAGGACTGTGAGATAAGTTTTCTGCAATTCCTCTACACACCTGTGGAGTATTTCGGGAACGTATGCTCCGCCGAATTCTCCGTAATAACCTTCTTTGTCAACTAAGAAACTAACCATATATTGTTTTATTATTTAATTGTTGGCTGCCAGTTACCGGTTGCGAACTGTTAGCTATATACATCGTTTAAATAAAAGAGCCCCGTCGCTTGGTGCGACAGGGCTCTTTTTATATCTATATTGTACATATATACATACGAGCACTGCTCCCTTACGACTGCCGGAGTTGTAACGGATGCCACCACCAATATGTATTTACGAACATTGTTTTCATTATCTTTTTTATTTTTGACCGAGGCAAATATAAGCACATTGTTTTAATAATCAAAGCAAATCTTTCTTTTTTTCTTATGAGAACTTTTTTCTTAAAGTTTTGTTGTTTATGGCGGATACTATTATTTACTATAAAAAAGAAAGGAACGGACTATGAAACGGAAACATCTGATTACTATAGGTGTGATTATTGCCATTGTTTTATTATTGTATTGGCTTTTTATAGCCGAAGACTTGAATGCCTGGCTCAATGTAAATTGATTTTTCAGTATTATCATGCGAGGTTGTTCGGATAAATAATGTATCTTCGCAAAAAATCAAAAACTCATGAAAGGATTAAGTTATTCGTTTTTGCGCGCTGTGTGTGCGCTGGTAATCGGTTTGGTGCTGGTGATGTTTCCCAATCAGGCCGGTGATTATTTTGTGATAACGATTGGCGTCATTTTCCTTGTGCCTTCGCTTATTAGTATTATAGGATATTATGCTCAAAATGCAGAAGTGCGCCGCCGATTCCCTATCGAGGGGATAGGAAGCCTGTTATTTGGACTATGGCTGGTTATTATGCCGGGCTTTTTTGCCGATTTGCTGACGTTCGTGCTGGGCTTTATCCTCGTGATGGGTGGTGTGCAGCAGATAGCCTCGCTGTCGGCTGCCCGCAGATGGACGCCTGTGCCGGGCGGATTCTACGTTGTTCCGGTGGCTATATTGCTGGCCGGGCTGGTTGCGCTGTTCAATCCTACGGGCGTGCGTTCTACGGCGTTTATCATTATCGGAATCACCAGTCTGGTCTATGCGGTTTCGGAATTGATAAACTGGTTCAAATTTACCCGTCTTCGTCCTAAAGCACCTGTTACCGGCAGCAAGAGTGATGATGACATAGAAGATGCAAAGATAATAGAATGATGTATATGTTTTAGACAATATACTCTCTGTTACATAAAACGCAGCAAAGCATCTATTCTCTGATGAAAGATGCTTTGTTGCGTTTTGTATGACAATACCGGGTAGCTTGTCACTCTGAAATGTTTTTAGAAATTTTCCGTAAGTATTCCTCTATTTCTTGAGCTGTAACATCTTTCAACAATACAGTTTTGTTTTTATTCAATAGATATAAAGTTGGGATAGCTTTTAAGTCGTAAAGGCTTTTTAGTTCGATTGCTTGTTCTTTGTCGTAAGCATTAATCCATTCTGCAGGAAAATCGGAGAGGTGTCTCCGCCATTCTTCTAAATCAATATCGGGGTAAATGGAAAGGACTTTCATCTGGTTCTGTGCAATAGCTTGGCAGATGAAAGGGCTTTGTTTCAATGTTTCTATCGTTTCGCTGCAGGCATGGCAGCCGGGATTGTTGATGAATAATAGGGTATAGGGAGCCTTTATGCTATACAAATTGCCTTGTTTGCCATTGGCAAGCGTATAGACAAAGTCCAATGCTTTAGTTCCTTTTCTATTTTTTTGTGCCAGTTCCCGCCGGGCTTTGGGACGTATTTTTTCTGTATTATCCATAACAGGAGATTGCAACATGGCATCTAAAACAGATATGTATAGTTCTTCATTACGCATCGGTGAGTTGGGATCGTACAGGTACTTGTCTGCAAGAGAAGTCAGATATGTATAGCACTTTTTCTCTTTTTCAGCTTGTGTAAATAAAGTTTTCAAAGCAATATCCCTTGTTTGAGCAGGTACCAGTTGTAATATATCAATAAAATTCACCCAAGCCTGCTCCGTCACTTCGGGGTGATGTATGTAGTTGGTATCGGCAAAGTTTACATGCTCCCAATAGTGACGTGCCAGATAGTCGGCGCGTAATTCGGGAGTGTTCAACATTGTGGGTACTTCGGGGTATACGAAAGTTGTAATAGTATCTGTTACAGTGTCTTCCGTCTGTTTATTATTTGCTTGCCCATTACTACATGCACTGTTTGAACTTAATAGGAAAATAAATAATGTGTAAGCTGGCAACAATTCTATGATCTTTTTGTATTTCATATAATCTAAAATAGATGTAAAATTAGGTACTGTTTCATTTTTTTACTCGAAAAGAAAAAGGTCATTTTTCTCTATCCAATAAATTATTCTTAGAATTTGAGTTTCAAGTAATAACGTATTACGTAAAATTAAAAGAAATATGGTGCAAGTTATCAAGAAAATCTTGCACTTGCAAGAAAGGAAACCAAATTCTGATTTGAAAATTAAGTCTTTTGTTAGTTATTCACTTTTCCTATGCTTACTGCACATTGTCAGTTTCTACTTTTCTGTTCTGTCCCGTTAGCCTTTATCTTGTGTCCGACACCCGGGTGTCGTGCATACCGAGACCCGGATGTCGAACATGCCGAGACCCGGATGTCAGACATGTCAAGACCCGGGTGTCATGCAATACCCTTCCGTATCTCCGTGTTTTCTTTCAGCCTTCTGTTGTTTCTTTCCGCGCGCATGCGCATATATTATAATGTGTCCCTTTTGCCAGACTTTCCATCCTCCTTAAAAAACATGTTCTTCAACACATTTGTCAATCAGCGTTTTATAAAAATGTTCAAGAGAAACGCGAAAAAATCCCCTAATATATTTGGTGTGTATGTTATAAAGTCTGTCTCTTATACACATC
>ENA-OYYR01000638-OYYR01000638.1-human-gut-metagenome-genome-assembly--contig:-NODE-638-length-16131-cov-3.984200_pt1 | contig 16131 bp, 17 predicted proteins | sample MGYA00244066_ERZ653454 | MGnify/ENA primary metagenome ERZ653454 (study PRJEB26926, sample SAMN06165163) | human gut metagenome | biome: ENVO:00009003; feature: ENVO:2100002; material: ENVO:00002003...
GCTGCAGTCTCGTGGGCTCGGAGATGTGTATAAGAGACAGGGTTATCAGATATCGTTTCCTGACGAATTTTCTGGCAAACCGCAAGTGATAGAATATAAATTTTGGAATGATGGATTATTGCATGGCATAGAACGAATTACAAAAAATAATGCACTTCCAACAAACGATGTATGGACTGCATTTCAGTTAATGCAAATTAAAGAGTCACTTAACGATTTAGAAAAAGCAGTTAAGTTGCTACAGTCAAAAAAGAGAACCCAATCTAAGCCAAAATCAACAACTCATAGACGTAAATAAGCGTATTTTCACGCTCCTCATACAATCCATTACTTTTTGGGAAACAACCACAAGTTCAGGACTTGTCTTTTTTCGAACTCGATTTTTACATCGTCGAAACGTTTCTAGGCTTTATGGCCCGCGCAATGTTCACTGTCAACTCGGCCACGGTCTTCCGTTAATACGTTGACATCGCGCCGTCCGTCGTTGACGATATTCTTGCCGCCAATGTGATCACATATTTATGAGACAATCCCCATAAAAGGTGCTAATGTAGTTTACCGATAATGTTCTCATTATCGTATTCATCAATTACTTTATACAGTTCTCTTGTACTAATTATTTTAGGTACAATTCTGCATCCAGTGTTTTCTATTATAAAGTCATAATAGATTGTATAATCTTTTACTTGTCGATTGTTAACCAGTCTAACATCAGGAGAATCTTTAATACTCTGTATAATAGATGTTTCCAATGTGAGTAAAAACCATTTTAGATTATTTACACAAGTTGGTGTGTTACAAATTTTTCCGAATCTCACATATTTGCGGCCACGAACTGATACCCATGGCGATGGTTTTCTTTCATTCAGATGTTGACAGAAACGTATGTCAAAACCTTTTCGTGTCTCGCCAACATATATGTATCGTTCTCGTTCTTCGCCATGACTTAAATATCTTGTGGAAATTATGTACAAACCCTCTTCTGCACAATAATTACAGGAGTTAGCCCTATTTTCAAGCGCTATGGGATTACTCCATTTTATATATACCGTTTGTAATCTATTCAACACCATATTACAAAAGTACTAAAAAACGACCGGTCAGACAAATCTGATTGAAGAATTACATAAATTTGTACTCCTTAGGTCTATTTCTAAAATATATTTCTTTCTATTTGATGCCGAACAGGGAGAGGATGCGGCGGCCGAGACTGGTTTTCTTGAAGGAGATGAATTTGCCGGCCAGACTCTTGTCCGGATCCTTGCCAAGACGTATCTGACCTTTGTCAAGTTGTTCTACACGGGCTATCAGGGCCTGAGTAGAGGGCGAGACCTCAGGCACATAGTCCGGCATGTTTACGTCGAGATCGTCGAGGTCGTATTTCCTTTCGTCCCAGCGTTTGGCTTCCTTTTCGGTGATGTATTCCTTGCCAAGAACATATATCTCGGCATCGGTGCTGACATAAAAGGGTTCGTCAGGCTGTTTGAACCGGAACATGTTGCGACCGCGCCCCACTGACTCAAGGCTGTATGAATAGCTCGTAAGGTTAGAAGCAAATGCGTTTTCACCGATAATGTTGTCGTAATTATATCCGATCCTGAACTTATCGAACTCGAAATCGCTTCTGAAGAATCCGTCAAAAGCCGGGGCCCAGCGACGTGATAAAGTGTCAGCCCTGACATCGACATCGATCCGCACCTTGTCGTTATCTTTCATCCAGATTTCGGCAGGCCTGAATTTGCCATGTATTGTATCGGTACCTATATCAGAATTCTTTAATCGTTCCGGTAGCGGCATATTCGGCACCAATCCCATCCAGTCTGACCACGAGAAGTGGAAACGGCATTCGTCGCTGACACTGTCAAGTCCATTATAATCAGAGAATCTGTAATAAGATTTTGAGGTAAGCATACGCGGCTTGGTCCAACCGTGAAACTTAACTTTGCGTCCGACAGGCAACATATAGTCCACAAGCTTCTCCCTGAACAATAATACCGTATCCGAATATGTGGTCATGGTGGAATATTCCCGGAGGTACGCCAGGATATGAAGCACGGGATTGTTTCGGGATTCGACAAGCACTTCCGGCAAATCCATAACTTTTATGGAAGTACGGTCCCTGGATCCCGACTGTGCCATGCCTTCAGATGAAATTACAGCTATGGCAAACGGCAGCAATATGAATGTCAAGCGGATTCTCACGCCACAAAATTACATAACAGACTTGGGATGACCCAAAAATTCAGATTAAAAGATGTGGAATGTTATTTACAAACGTTAAAAGCATTTTTGGCGGATAGGATAATATTTGCTAAATTTGCATTTATTGTAGAAAATACACTTATACTTAAGCTTAATATTAACCTTAAAAATACAATATGACAAAGAAATTGCTGATGCCCTTGGTGGCGGCCATGTTGGGAGTGACATCGGTCCAGGCTGCGAACGTAACGCTGCAGATGGACCAGGTAAATCCGGATGCCAGGATTATGCCGGAAATCTACGGACAGTTCGCCGAACACCTCGGTGCCTGCATCTATGGAGGCTTATGGGTAGGTACTGATTCTCCCATTCCTAACACCAACGGTTATCGTAACGACGTGCTACAGGCTCTGAAGGAACTGAAAGTGCCCGTGATGCGCTGGCCGGGCGGATGCTTTGCCGACGAATACCACTGGCGCGACGGCATCGGTCCGCAGAAGGATCGTCCCACGCAGGTCAACAACAACTGGGGTGGCACCGTAGAGGACAACTCGTTCGGAACGCACGAGTTCTTCAATCTATGTGAGCTGTTAGGCTGTGAGCCTTATCTGAGCGGCAATGTCGGTTCCGGCACCGTACAGGAATTGGCACAGTGGGTGGAATATATCACTGCCGACAATGGCCCGATGGCAAAGCTGCGCGAACAGAACGGCCGCAAGGAGCCCTGGAAGCTCAAATACCTCGGTGTAGGTAACGAATGCTGGGGTTGCGGAGGCAATTTCCGCCCCGAATATTATGCCGACGTATATCGCAGATACCAGACTTACTGCCGCAACTTCGGCGACAATAAGCTATATAAAATCGCATCCGGCGCCAGCGACTACGACTATAACTGGACCGACGTGATGATGAAGAACGCCGGCCGTTACATGGACGGCATATCCCTGCACTATTATACGGTGACCGGATGGGACGGTTCGAAAGGCTCTGCCATCAAGTTCACTCCGGCCGACTATTACTGGACAATGGGCAAATGCCTTGAGATAGAGGATGTAATCGCTCACCATGAGCAGATAATGGATAAATACGACGACAAGAAGCGAGTTAACCTGCTCGTAGACGAGTGGGGTACATGGTGGGACGTAGAACCCGGCACGAATCCCGGACACCTGTTCCAGCAGAACACCATGCGCGACGCGATGGTGGCAGCCCTGTCGCTCAACGTGTTCCAGCGCCACACCGAACGCGTAAAGATGGCCAACATCGCCCAGGTGGCCAACGTGCTTCAGTCAATGGTACTGACCAAAGGCGACCAGATGGTAAAGACTCCTACTTATTATGTCTTCAAGATGTACATACCTCATCAGGATGCCACGCCCATACCTCTGGACGTAACTACCGACAAGGTTCGTTGCGGTGACAAATGGGACGTTGACCGTCTGCAGGCTACAGCTTCAAAGAAAGACGGCAAGGTTACGGTTTCCCTTACCAATATCGACCTTGAAAATCCTCAGGAAGTGGAAATCAATACAGGACTTGCCAAAATCAAGAGCATCAACGGCAAAATCCTGACTTGCAAGAGCATCAACGATTACAATGACTTCGGTCAGCCCGAGAAGGTGACATTGAAGCCTTTCAAGGATGCGAAAGCAGGCAAGAACGGAGTGGTGAAAGGGAAGCTTCCCGCAAAATCCATCGTTACCATCACAATGGAATAAGCCGGAATATAACGCAAAACAAAAGGGGAGAGCCATAACGACGGCCCTCCCTTATTTTATTATCTTATTGTCAATTATTTCACTATGCCTTTTTCAAGGTATTCCGCCAGGTTTGTGCGAACTTGCTCACCAGCGCGTTCTACAGCTACTTTCGCCATATCGTGATCAACCATAATCTTAACAAGTTGCTCGAAGCTGGTTTTCTGTGGATTCCAACATAATTCCCGCTTGGCTTTGGACGGATCTCCCCAAAGATTGACCACATCGGTAGGACGGTAGAAATCAGGAGACACTTCCACCAAGACTTTTCCGGAAGCCTTGTCAATACCTTTCTCATCAGCGCCTATTCCTTCGAATATCAAGTCTATGCCCACATATTTGAATGCAAGCTGACAGAACTCGCGCACGGAGTGCTGCTCGCCTGTGGCTATCACGAAGTCCTCGGGCTTGTCATTCTGCAATATCAGCCACATGCACTCAACATAATCCTTGGCATAACCCCAGTCGCGTAGCGATGATAGATTGCCAAGATACAATTTATCCTGCTTGCCCTGGGCTATGCGTGCCGCTGCGAGTGTTATCTTGCGGGTCACAAATGTCTCTCCGCGACGCTCAGACTCATGGTTGAACAGTATGCCTGAACAGCAGAACATATCGTATGCCTCACGGTATTCCTTAACTATCCAGAATCCATACTGCTTTGCCACAGCATAGGGACTGTAAGGATGAAACGGAGTCTCCTCGTTCTGCGGAACCTGTTCCACTTTGCCATAAAGCTCGGATGTAGAAGCCTGATAGATGCGGCACGTACCGGAAAGGCCTGTGAGTCGAACCGCTTCAAGCACTCTCAACACACCCAAAGCATCTACCTGTGCCGTATATTCAGGCGAATCGAACGACACCTGGACATGGCTCTGAGCGGCAAGATTGTATATTTCATCCGGCTTTACCTTACCTACAACCTGCACCATGCTCATAGAATCCCCCATGTCGGCATAATGCAGATGGAAGTGAGGCTGACCTTCCAGGTGGGCTATGCGTTCACGATAGTCCACGGATGACCGTCGTATCACGCCATGAACGTCATATCCTTTCTCAAGCAACAATTCCGCCAGATACGATCCGTCCTGACCGGTTACGCCTGTGATTAGCGCTTTTTTCATCATTTATACTTTTTAACTTATAAACGCTCTCCCTACGCAATAATTGCACCATTATTTCCTCTTGATCCAAGTTGACGACAATTTGTTTGGCGATTAGACGTTTTTGGGCTATATTTGCTCTATGAAACACATAATACTTGCGGGCGCCGCATTCGCCGCACTAACAACGAATGCCATGACAACCTCACCCATGATCAGCGACGGAATGGTTCTGCCTCAGAATACACACGCACACATCTGGGGCTCAGCCAATCCCGGCGAAACAATCAAAGTGACTCCCACCTGGGATAAACAGACATATTCCGTCAAGGCGGATAATTCAGGCCATTGGCTTATATCGGTGGCTACACCTGCTGCATCTTACAGTCTGCATGATCTGATTATTTCGAGTAAAACAGACTCGGATACAATCAAAAACGTACTGATAGGAGAGGTATGGCTGGCATCGGGTCAATCCAACATGGAGATGCCCCTTAAGGGTTTCCCCGGCTGTAATGTAAAGAACGGCTTTAAGGAAATAGCCAAGGCACGTCAGTATGCCGACAAGGTAAGATTCTACACTGTACCGACCAGTCAGAGTTATGAACCTGTGGAAAATGCCAATGCGCATTGGACGGTTCCGGGACCGGACACCACGCCCGAATACTCGGCAACGGCCTGGTATTTCGCCACGCGTCTTAACGATGTGCTGGACATTCCCATCGGCATCGTTTCGGCCGCATACGGCGGCTCAAAGGTAGAGAGCTGGCTTCCACGTGAGATTCTTGAGAAATATTCTGACGTCTCGCTTAATCCCAAGGATATAGAGGACATGACTTCGTATTGGCGTCCTATGCTGATGTATAACGCCATGTTCAAGCCAATAAACAAATACACATACAACGGTATAATCTGGTATCAGGGCTGTTCCAATGTCAGGAGTTACGACACATACGCCGACCGTCTGGTTACGATGGTAAACCGCTGGCGTGAGGAATTGGGACGTGGCGATATACCTTTCTATGCCGTCGAAATAGCTCCATACGAATATGACGACCCCGCAGAGGACGGCAAATCCCCGATGTTGCGCGAAGCACAGTGGGAGGCTGTAGCGCGCCTCAACAACGCCGACATGATATGCACAAACGACATAGTGGAGGAATACGAGCGATTCAATATCCACCCGGGAAACAAGGAAGCGGTTGGACAGCGCCTCGGCGACGTTGCTCTCAACAAGACATACGGCAAGAAACAGTTTATGGCCGGAAGCCCGAAGTATAAGAGCTATCGCGTGGAGGGGGACAAGATTATGGTAGCCATAGACTCGCCAAATCATGGCATCTGCCGGAACTATGACATCAAGGGCTTTGAGATTGCCGGCGAGGACGGTAAATATTATCCTGCCAAAGAAGTGATATTCCTGTGGCAGACGAATGAATTCCAACTCAGCAATCCAGACGTACCAAATCCTGTATCCGCGCGTTACGGCTACGGAGACTTCATGCCAGGCAACGTGTATGGAGGCAATTACCTCCCGCTGATACCTTTCACTACCAAAAGGTAAGGCTTCCGTACTACCTGCGGCAAACTATAAACACAGACGGTTTATCGGCCACGTGACCTGATGTATTCAGATGGGGTCTGACCGGTCTCTTTCTTGAACATGCGGCTTAGATGAGCCGGATATTCAAAACCGAGTTTATAGGCTGTCTCGGCTACGGACATTCCGGAAGCAAGCTCGTTCTTGATTAGACCTAATATAAACCTGCGAATGTGACGGAGCGGACTCTCGCCCGTCATTTTTTTTACGACATCGCTGAAATAATTGGTCGACACACAAAGGTGCTCAGCGCAGGCATTAACCGTAGGCAACCCATCCGATATCTGACGGTCTTCGGCAAAATATTTCTGAAGATAGTCGTCAAATCGTGCCAGTATGTCATTGTTGGCCAGTTTTCTGGTAACGAACTGCCGGTTGTAGAAGCGTTGGCAATATTTGAGAAGCAGAGAGATATAACTTACGAGTATATCATTCTGGAAATCGTCATGAGGGCCTTCTGTCTCCGATTTAATCCTTCTTAATATCGACACGACAATATCAAGTTCCTTTTCATTCAAATGCAATGCCTCGTTGACGCTGTAGTCAAAGAACGAATATCTTCTGATAACTTTCTCAAGTTGTGTGCCACGTATCAGATCCGGATGAAAAAGAATTGCCCAACCACCTATCGAAACTTTTTCGCCATTGTCTTCCTTGCCGCCTATCTGTCCCGGCGAGACACATATAAGAGACCCATCTTTATAATCATATTTGCCGCATCCATACATAAGGTCAAGGTCATTATCCTGCTGTACGAATATCCCGTATACTTCATATTTATTAAGGCTGTGGCGTATTGGGGATATTTCCGAAAAATCGATGATCGTTACCAGTGGATGTCGGTCGGTCAGACCATGATATCCGCTGTAATCGGAAGTCCTGTTGACTTTAAGTATTTTTGCCATAGGTACATTGGGTTGATAGTCAAGTGCAAAGTTAATAAGAATATACGGAACCATGAGTAAATTCAGTATTTTTGATATGGATTCCCAAGATTTTGGATGCCTCATTACCTTCGGACTGTCTAATTTTGCAATGTCAAATTATAGAAACTATGGACAGCAAGATAACAGTACCGAAATCTGTTTGTAACGACGAGGTGATTGATTACATTGCCTCCCGCTATTCCATTACCCCGCAACAGGTCATCAGTCACTTTATGTGTCAGGAGGGCATTTTGGGTGACCGACAAAACGAAAATGACAAAGCCATATTATTTGAAGAAAACGAAATGGCGATTTTACGGGATATGGGCATACGGCCTTCTTGTGTCGAGTTCGTGGAAACAAACAATTAAAGCTATGAGTAAGACTATGTTTGCATCAGTCCTTTTGTTTGCTGCTCTTTCGATTACTGCTTGTGGGAGCGGAAATGATGAGCCGGAGATTCCGACTCAATCGGAAACAACCGATCCATCAGAAAGGGACAATGAAAAAACAGATGAATCAATGAAAGTGAATATCGTAATTGGAGTTAAAACCATTACGGCGATGATGGAAGATAACGCCGCAGGACGGGATTTCTTGTCCCGTCTACCCTTAGAGGCAACTCTTGAAGATTTCAACAATACAACAGAAAAGATATTCTATCCGACGCCGGCACTTGATTTAGCTGGCGTGACACGCGGATGTGCGCCTGTTCCCGGCGATATAACCATCTACGCACCATGGAAGAATGTTGCTATCTTTTGCAAGAACTGGTCTTACAGCAATGACCTTATCAAAATCGGTCATATCGAGGGCGACGGAATAGAGGCATTGAGAACTGCCGGGGACATAAAAGTAAAATTTGAACGGCAATAATAATATAATGTTGTATGAGAACAAAAATAACCCTGTTTATCGTATTGTCAATCATGACTTTGAATATCCAGGCAGCTACCCGTTATGATATGGAACAGAATACACTTATTTTCCCTGCTGAAAATATAGCGTCATCGGAAAGCAATACCGGAGAGGTTCATCTGTCGATATTGAAGGACGGTGGCAACACCATGATAACCAACTTCTGTTTTTCACCCGGCAGCCGCAATTTCTGGCATTATCATCCCAATGCCGAACAGACACTCCTTGTACTGGATGGCGAAGGCTTCTATCAGGAAGAGGGTCAGGAAAAACGTGTCATAAAGAAAGGCGACGTGATTGTTTCCAAAGCCAATGTACGCCACTGGAATGGTGCAACCCCAGATATGGCATTGGTTTGCATGACGGTCACTGAACATGCTATTGACGGCCATGTCGTGCAGTTGCGGCCTGTGACTGATGCGGAATACGGATTTCCAACAAGAACAGAAAAAGAACCGGCAGTGTGCGCGAAACAGCCAATGTCGGCCGACGGCATAATCCGTCTGTCGAAAGTGGAGGTTGATCCTGCGTATCTTGACGAGTATATGAGGTATGCGACCGATGTCGGCGAAATCTCTTTGCGTACAGAACCCGGCGTGCTTACCATGTATGCCCTTCAGGAGAAGGATAATCCCTGCAACATAACGATTCTTGAGACCTATGCCTCTCAGGAAGCCTACCGCAAGCATATCGCCTCGGCGCACTTCCAGAAATATAAACAGGGAACACTTCACATGGTCAAGAACCTTCAGCTTCTTGACCAGACTGAACTAAACCCTTCCAATAAAGTTGTAAATTATATCAAAACACAAAACAATATGGCACAGAGAATTATTCAGACTGCTGGAAGACAGCAGCTTGGCGATTTCGCTCCAGAGTTCGCCCATCTCAACGACGACATACTGTTCGGTGAGGTATGGAGCCGTAATGACCTTCTCTCACTTCGTGACCGAAGCCTCGTCACAATCACATCCCTCATATCGCAGGGCATTACTGACAACTCTCTGACCTACCATCTCCAGGAGGGTAAGAAGAACGGCATCACACGCACGGAAGCAGCTGAAATCATCACCCACATTGCTTTCTACGCGGGCTGGCCCAAGGCGTGGGCGGCGTTCAATCTCGCCAAACAAGTCTGGAAAGACGACAATGTTGAATCAAGCAACAAATGAATACCGCTAAAGTACAGCTTAACAACGGAGTAATGATGCCCATAGAGGGATTTGGAGTTTTCCAGATTCCTTATGCGGCACAATGCCTTGACGCTGTCGGATATGCGCTTAAAGCAGGTTATCGCTTGATAGACACAGCTTCCGTTTATGACAACGAAGGTGCCGTCGGAAAGGCTATAAATGAATCCGTAATCAACAGAAGTGAGATTTTCCTAACCACAAAGGTCTGGACAAGTCAAATGGGCTATGACCGCACGATGAAAGCGTTTGAAAATTCACTCAAACGACTCGGACAGGATTATCTCGACCTATACCTTGTTCACATGCCTTACGGAGATGTCGCCGGAACTTGGCGTGCGATGGAACGACTTTACCATGAAGGACGAATCCGCAGTATCGGAGTCTGCAATTTTTCCGAGGCACATCTGACAGACCTCTGTCTTTCAGCGGAAATCAAACCTATGGTAAATCAGGTGGAATGTCATCCATTCGCTCAGCAGACTGGCATGCTGAATCTTTGTAGAGAAACCGGCGTCCAACTGGAAGCATGGGCCCCGTTTGCTGAAGGGAAGAACGATATTTTCTGTAATCCTCTGTTAACCGATATTGCGCACTCTCATGGGAAAACAGTCGGACAGGTCATACTCCGCTGGAACGTACAGAGAGGTGTGGTTGTCATTCCCAAATCAGTAAGACCTGAGCGCATTGTTGAGAATTCCGAGATTTTTGATTTCAATCTGTCGGAAAATGAGATGTCTTTAATCGCAGGATTGGATACCCGTAAACCGCTGATATTCGATTACAATAAAGTGGACGAGGTAAAACGCATCTATTCCATACCTTGTCCGGAATAAAATTACTTAAGAGCCTACAACAATGAATAAGCTGATATATTTAGCAACGGCAGTTATGGCGTTATTATCTTCGATCAATGCAAAAGCCCAGCAGGTTGCTCCGACAACATCGGATTCAGTCGCCACAGTGTATTTCATTAAGGAGATAACTCCCGAAAATCTCCTAAAGATCTATGACGCGCTTGACCGTCGTGCTTTGGGTAAAGTCTGTGTGAAACTATCTTTCGGCGAAAGCGGCAATTCCAATCATCTCTCTCCTGCATTGATTGCCCCTCTGGTGCAAGGCTTGAAAGCGACGCTTGTAGAGTGCAACACCGCCTATCAGAGTTCACGACGCCATTCTTCCGACCATCTGAAAACAGCCAAGGAACACGGATTTACCACAATAGCCCCAATCGACATCATGGACAATGATGGCGAAACAGCTTTGCCTGTCAAAGGCGGCAAGCATCTCAACCTCGCCTATATAGGCAAGAACTGGCTTGACTACGATTTCACGATAGTGCTGTCGCATTTCAAAGGTCATCCCAGCGGAGGGTTCGGCGGTGCCTTGAAGAACATGGCAATCGGTATGCAATCAAGCAACGGCAAGGCATGGGTGCATACCGCCGGCAAGAATCATGATGCCGACAACTGGTGGTCTGATCGCGCCGCACAGGACGATTTTCTCGAATCAATGGCAGAATCCTCAAAAGCAATCATCGACCACGCGGGCAACCACATCCTTTATATCTCTGTCGCCAACAACCTTTCGGTTGACTGCGACTGTGTGGCTCACCCGGCACCGGTGCAGATGGCGGATATAGGTATTTTCGCCTCGCTTGACCCTGTCGCACTTGACCGCGCCTGTGTTGACGCAATCCACAACTCATCGGATCATGGCAAAATCCACATGGAGCAGCGTATCGCCGAACGAAACGGCACCCATCTTCTCGATTATGCCGAGCATCTCGGTATGGGCACCCAGAAATATGTGCTTGTCACGATTGAATGAGACTGTTTCCGGGAGAACTTGCAAATAATCTCCTATCCTACGGTAGCCTCTCCTAATGTATTTATCTCCCTGACAGTTTCCTCAAAACTGTCAGGGAGATGTGCTTAATGAGATATTTAACAAAACGTTAACAACCCATAGACACTCATACGGATTCTGAACCGTTATTCTTATCATGGATAGATCAACCTTGCACCGTTACTAAAATGTGGAAGATATATGCTTTGTTATCAGCGCTGTTCGCCGCCCTGACTGCCATCTGCGCCAAAGTGGGAGTCAAAGATGTTGATTCAAACCTCGCCACAGCGATTCGCACCACTGTTATACTGTTTCTCACATGGGGGATCGTCTTTGCATCAGGCCATTTGCAGGAAGTCAAGTCCGTATCGCGTTATACCTGGCTATTTCTTTTACTTTCCGGCATATCGACCGGCTTGTCGTGGATGTTCTATTTCAAGGCCATACAGCTCGGCGACGTGTCGCGTGTTGCTCCGGTTGACAAACTCAGCGTTGTACTGACCATCATACTCGCATTTATATTGCTGAAAGAGCCAGTTTCGCCAAAAGTAATAGCCGGAGGCATACTAATATGCGCGGGCAGCATACTGATGATGTGGAAATAACCGAATTCATATTTCACGTCAAACAATTGGCTTACATCGATTCATTGTCGCTCGTAATGGAATGATTCAGAAGTGAGCCACGAATTCAAGCACAATCTTATTTTGCTCGGAAATCGCCGGGGTAACTCCTTTAGCGTAAAAATACTGCTCGTAGTTCATGCGGATATCTGCCTGAAGGCTTTTTTTAGCGAAGCTGAGGGTTATGCCACCGGTAAGTCTGTGTCTTTCAGGATCATCCACCGATAACTTCCCATCATCGCCTTTCCCTCCGCTGTTATGGTCGGACATATAATCATATCGGCCCAAGAATGATATTGCACTAAGACTTTTCTTCAGAGGCAACCGGTAGACTGCAAAAGCATCCACGGCATTAACGGCAGGGAATGAATTGCGGGCATAGTGCTTTCTGAGATATTCGGCTTCTATATGCCAACGGCTGTTGTCCCAAAATGCTCCTGCGTCATACATCATTGTACTCACATCACGGGCATTCGCTTTCTGGTAGCTCAAGGTGATATTGAACTGTCGGGCAAGCAAGGTTTGAGCCTTGAAGGAGAAATTATAACTATTGGTCCAGAAATTTTTCTGGTTGGTAAGGCCCGAGCCATTGAAAATACCACCTTCTAATGTAATCGGGGCTTTGCATGCAAAAGTCCATGCAACTGCAGCTCCGACATCACGCACATTGCCAACTTGTTTTGCTATAAATGACCTGTTGGCAAAGTATTGAAGATGTGGCGAGCGATGGGCATCAATGGTGAATGGCACTCTCATCTGTCCGAAAGTGAGTTTGAGTTGTTCTTTTGGCTGGACTCTTATATAGGCGTCAAGCATCTTTATGGAACCTTCGTCCGAAAGGTCAATTTCCGCCTTATAGCGTACAATCGGAATAATCTTTCCCTCAACACTCAGACGCGCATTGCGAATCTCAAACCGGCCTTTGTTTATCGACGGTTCATATTCGTATTTAGCACGGATAGTTCCATGAATTTCCGGAAGAAAGGGACTTTTTACTTCTTGAGCAGTTATAGTAGCTACAAAACAAGAGAATATGACCAAAATTGCGATAACGGTTTTATTCATTGCGACTATTGTTTATCGTGTATGAGTTTTCTCATAAATGATGTCGCCAGGAGTTTTGGTTTTCTCTCCCATACAGACTGCGTAAACAATACCCGAGAGGATTACCACGAGGTATATCCAAAGTAAAAATCCCTTTACCTTATCCACAGTGTTTTCAATTCTCATGATCGAGGGGTTGGTTTTACACTGCAAATTTATCCCTATCTCGTTTCAATAATGTTTCATAAAAGATAATAATTTGTTACATTCCTTATTTGGCGGCACTCTGTACTGATAATATTGACCTGATTACAAAAAGTGCAGGGTGGTCGGATTGTGTCCGGCCACCCTGTATATTATGAAGGTTGAATAATCTGTTACTGCTTCGTGAATGTCATTTTGTTATGACCCGCTTCAAGAGTCATGGTGTTTCCCGTGATTTTAACATCATCGAATTTTCGCATTTTCTGTACTTTCCCGGCAATCATGGGCTTTATGACATCCGGAATGTTGGCTGCGACCCGTGTCTTGATGCTGTCAAGAGAATTCGGAGACGCGTCCGTGAGCGCTGCATAACTCAGAGCCGTTGAAGTTGTGTCCACATTCACCACTGTTTTAGAGGGATCCAGATTTAAGATTATTTCATCACCATCTTCCACAGTCCATGTACCCGCAGCGTTGATATTTCCGTTTACCGTGGCCTTGACAGGGGTAGTGGAGGCACGTGTCTCAACCCCCTTAGATACAGTGTAATCGGCAACGATGTTGATTGTTCCGCCGTTTGTGCCCTCTGTTCTGACGAATGTAAGGGTAGGGGTGCAAATCATTTCACCGCCATCGAATCGGGGAGTCTTGTCTCGGGTTCCATCCTTATATTTGCCCTCCTTATCCGGCTTATCCTTCTTGCCATTAATCATTTCGACAGAATTACCTTTCCATGTACCTACAAGTTTTCCTGCAAGTCTAGAATCACTTCCGTTACATGAAGTCAGTCCAATTACAGCTGCCAAAGCAGCCGCCATAGCTAATTTGATTTTCATAGTCTTACTGTTCAGTATTTTTTATTACTTTTGAAACGTTCTGTACGGGATATTAGTTCAGAATGAAGTTGCCGCTTATGTCTAAATCCAAAAGATTAATAAAAAGTTAACAATATTGCAACAATTATCTTCACATTACAGTGAAACCGAAATCATCACTATGCCCTAAGGGGTCATCAGATAGCTCGGCACCTATTCAGGATAATTCAGATTCACATCCGTAGCGTTGTCCAATACGTCAAGATACCTGCACGCATCTTTCCTGGCCTGATCCAGATCCATGAAGGAGTAGTTTCCGCAGTCGCGCGGAGTCGCACCCGGCACTTCGCCCTCAAAATCAGCCACAAACCGCATTGTCTCGCGAATCAGAGGCAGAATGTCACGGCTGGCATATTCACCCTGCACCAACAGATAATTCCCGGTGCAGCATCCCATCGGACCCCAATAAACAATCCTGTTCTGCCACTCGGGATGGTTGCGCAGGAATGTGGCGGCCAAGTGCTCCATGGCATGCAGAGACTTTGGCGTTAAGGCAGGCTCGCGGTTGGGGAGAGTCATTCGGATGTCGAACGTCGTTATTACGTCACCTGAGGGCGTGGTATCGCGTCGCGACACATAGATGCCCGGTTCCAGACGCTCGTGGTCGATTGTAAAGCTTGCTATCTTCTTCATTTATGATTACGTTTCTTTATGATGGTCTTGGCTGTCTTGCCCCACGGTTTGATCTGTTCCTCGGTCCAAAGCATGCCGTTGTCCGATGCGTCGGGTGTAACCATTGAACAAGTCTCGGTCTTGTCGGCAATGCTCCAGAACAGCATCGACAGCTTATGCTTGTCGGCAAATTCAACCCATCTCTGCATTGATTCTTCGTCGACGGGACCGTCACCGGTTGCCTCCATACCTCCGCATTCCGAGATAATCAGCGGCAGTCCGTTGACTATGGCTTTCTCAGCCTTGTCAATCAGAGGCTGTTTGTGTGTAGCCGCATAGAAATGAAGCGAGTAGAGCAGATTGTCATATTTCAGCGGTGATTCGGAGGCGATGTCAACATCCTGGTCCCAGGTGGGGGAGCCGACTATTATCACCGAATTGGGGGCTTTTTTACGGATGACAGGTATTATTTCTTCGGCGTATGCCTTCACTTCGTCCCATTTTACGGTCTCGGGCTCATTCCAGATCTCGTACAATATGTTGGGAGTATCGCCATATTTCTCTGTAACGGCTGTAAAGAACTTCTTGGCGTCATCAAGGGTATTCTTGTGTGTATGCCAGTCTGCGATAACGTACATATCGTTGGCTATCGCGGCGTCTATGACACGGTACAGCTTGTTCATAGCATCGATGGAATCGGCGTCGTAGCAGTTCACAACGTCCCATGATGTATGCGCACCGATGGCGGCACGGGTGATGTTGGCGCCCCAGTTCTTCTTGAACGCCATCACTGTCGAGTCGTTATAGAAGCGGCCCCAGTTAGAGTGCCACCCCAGCGATGGTCCGTTCAGCACCATTGTGTCGCCCTTGGCGTTCAACAGATACAATCCCTCTACATGCAGGGGTGTCACAAAGGTGGAGTCCTGTGATTCAGCGTTATCCGCCTGTTTCTTGGCGCCGTTGCATGATACGGCCGCACTGCCGACCATCAGCAATAAAGCTGCTATAGCTGTTATTTTCTTCATATCTCGTAGTATTATCTTAATTTAGTTTCAAAGAAAACAAAACATTGGCTAATAATCAAATCGAGGCACAATTTTACAACATATTGCAAAAATAATATCAAGAAACCATAGGCTTTTCTTTCAATTTCATACTTTCGCTATCCGGCATAGTCCTGAATCTGTCTCTTATACACATCTCCGAGCCCACGAGACTGCAGCTAATCT
>ENA-OYYR01000642-OYYR01000642.1-human-gut-metagenome-genome-assembly--contig:-NODE-642-length-16011-cov-6.648032_pt1 | contig 16011 bp, 13 predicted proteins | sample MGYA00244066_ERZ653454 | MGnify/ENA primary metagenome ERZ653454 (study PRJEB26926, sample SAMN06165163) | human gut metagenome | biome: ENVO:00009003; feature: ENVO:2100002; material: ENVO:00002003...
AGACAGACTACAGGCAGCGGGAACCTGCACACGCGCGCCGCCAGTTCGTAATTGTCGAATGCGTTCAGGTCGGTGGTGGCGCCGCCGCCCCGGATTATGACCACGCAGTCGAACATGTCGCGGAACCGTTCCACCCAGTCCAACGCGGCCATCACCGTAGGCACCGTGCGCTCCCCCTGCATCACGGCCGGGAACAGCATCGGATATACCACATATCCCTGTGGATTGGCCGACAGCTGGTTGACGAAGTCGCCGTAACCGGCGGCTCCCGCAGCCGAAATCACCGCCACGCGCTGCGGCGTCGCAGGCACGGGCAGGCTGCGGTTCAGCCCTATCAGTCCCTCGCGCTCCAGACGCGACAGTATCTCGCGGCGCAACCGCTCCATGTCGCCGAGGGTGTACGACGGATCTATGTCGCTGATCACGAAACTCAGGCCGTACACTTCATGATGGTTGGCCGAACCACGCACCAATACTTTCAGCCCGCTCTGTATGTCACGCTGAGTGGCAGCCCAGAACTTGCGGCGCAGCGTCTCGAAGGTGTTGCGCCATATCATGGCGCGCATCTTGGCGCGCATGCCGCCGCGCTCGTCCTTCTCCACCAGCTCCATGTAGCAGTGACCTCCGGCCACGCGCACGTCGCTCAGCTCGGCCATCACCCACGCCCCCTGCAGGTCGGGGTTTGACCGCAACGTGTTGCCTACCAGCTGCTGGTAGCGCCATAATGTCAGATATGTCTCAGGCATCTCGTCAGGTTATTCCGTCACTTCGCCTATCTCCTTCAGGGCACCGGTAGCCGTATCGAATATGGCGTACGACCTGGCGCGGCGGTCGGAGAACAGCGTAGGCTGCAGGCCGAAGTCAACGCCATACTGCGCGTACTCGCCCTCCCGGCTCCACAGGTGCTTTCCGTTCAGGCTCAGCGTCACCTTGGCGGTGCCGGGGATGCGGTACATCACGGCGTCCTTGGGCAGTTTCTTGGTCTCGCCCTTGTCGTCTGTCGGCAGTTCGGCGAATTTCTTGTCGGTCACGGCTATGGTCAACGGGTCGCCGGCATAGTCGTCCGGTTCCACGAATCCGGCAAAGTCGCTGAAACGGCACAGCGTGGTCTTGTCCGCCTCGCCGGGAATATATGTAAATACACGTGTCACTGTGTCCGTACGCACCAGGCCCGCGAATGCGGCCGTGAATGCCTTCTCCTGCTTGGCCAGCGAGCCTAACATCAGCTCCAGCTGACGGCCGTCGGTGGGCATGGTCTCGGCGGTGCCGCGGCTCAGCGCCACCTTGGCCTCGCGCACCTCCATCAGGTTCGATGCGAGCATCTGCGCCTGTTTGGCGGTGGACTGCGACGAAATGAAGTCTTCGTCCACGTATCCCAAGTACTCGCGCATGTCGTGGTTCTCGCCGAAACGGTCATCTTCCTCCGCCGGAGCGAGTTTCGGACCGGCCACCTCCTTGTTGATGGCCAGCAGCATGTTGTCGTCGCCCACGCTGATGTAGGTCAAGGCGCCGGGCTTGAGCTGCATCAGATACTGCGTCTCAGTGTCCGACACGCCGTACTGTTCCACCTTAACGCCGGTCAGCTGCCACTGCTCGGCGTCGTTGCGCACCACATTGTCGGTGCCTATATATTTCTTGGCATACTGCCAGTATGGTCCGGCCTGCCTTACGGTGCGCGTGGCCGTCATTGTGATTCTGAGCGCGGTGTTGGGCAATGTGTACACCAGCCCGTACTCGTTGTGCTTGTCGGCCGTCAGTATCTTGGTCTGCTGTGCCGTGGCGGCCGTTACCGTCAGAGCCGTCAGCAGTATGGCTGCTATCTTTTTCATAGTTATACAGTTTAGCTATTTTTGAGAATATCCTGTATGGCCGGTCCGACCTTGTCGATTATGTCGGACGCAGTCATTCCGTATTGTCCCAGTTCCGTCTCGGCCATGTCGCCGGCACGGCCGTGAACATACACGCCTAAGGTCGCGGCATAACCGGGTTCGTATCCCTGGCTCAGGAACGACGTGATGATTCCGGTCAGGACATCGCCGGCTCCGGCCGTGGCCATTCCCGGATTACCGGTTGTATTGATGTACACACGCCCCGTCGGACGCACCACCGCCGTGTAATGGCCCTTGAGCACGATTATTATGTTGTACTGGCGCGCCATCTCGATAGCCGTGCGCAGTCGCGATTCATCGTTATGATGCTCGCCGAACATGCGGTCGAATTCTCCCACATGGGGCGTCAGTATCGTCTTGGCCGGAACGTATGTCAGCAACGCCGGCCTGATCGAGATGCAGTTCAGCGCGTCGGCATCCAGCACCATCGGCATGGTGGCGTGCTGCAGCAGGTTCTGCAACGCCTCGATCGTCGCGTCGTGCGTACCGATGCCCGGGCCTACGGCCACAGCCTGATGGTTGTGATGTATCGTCATGTCGGTGATGATGTGCTCGTTGCGGTCCGGCTCGAACATAGCCTCGGGGAAAGCCGTCTGCACTATCGGCATCCCGCAATGGGCGGAATGCACCGTAACAAGGCCTCCGCCGCTTTTCAGCACGGCCTTTGCACACATCACGGCGGCGCCCATCATGCCATAGCTGCCCGCAAAAAGCAACGCCGAACCGTAGTCGCGTTTGCCGCTGAACGGATCTCGCGGCTTGAACAGCGGCTTCACGTTCTGTGCGTCGATCACTCGATAGTCCGTCTTCTGCTCGCGCACGGCCTTCATGTCAAGGCCTATATCCAGCAGTTTCCATTCTCCAAGCACAGCCGCGTTCTCCCGGAAAAAGAACGATAGCCTTGGCAGCTGGAAGGAAAGCGTCAGGTCGGCGTGCACCACGTCGCGCTGGCTCACCTGCGAATTCCACTCGCCGAACAGGCCGGAGGGAAGGTCGATCGACACCACCATCGCATGCGACTCGTTTATATACCGCGCCACGGATACGAATCCTCCCTGCAGAGGCTGTTTCAGGCCAGACCCGAACAGTCCGTCGACCACCACGTCCTCGCTGCTCAGATACGGGGGCGTAAACTCACGGGTCACTTCGGTGTAATCCACACCGTCCACCATGATGAGCCGCTTGCGCTCCTCGTCGCAGTCATGGCTCAGCTTGCCCGTCACATTGAACAGAAACACCTCGACGCGCTTGTAGCCCTGCTCCATCAGCAATCTCGCGACCGCCAGCGCATCGCCCCCGTTATTGCCCGGTCCCGCAAATATCACAAAGCGCTGGCTCGGCAGAAACCTCGATATCAGCTCCACGCTGACCTGCATCGCCGCACGTTCCATCAGATCTATCGAGCTGATTTTCTGGGACTCGCATGTCGCCACGTCTACCTCATGTATGCTTTGTGAATCCAGTATCTTCATCTATCCTTGTTTTTCAGCCTGCAAATTAGGCTACAAATTTAACACTCCCCTGTCACAATTACAAATCGACGTACTTATTATATACATCTTTATGTAATTTCCGTTACAAAGATAACTAAAGTAAAACAAATGGCCAAGAATGACGTGTCAATAACCGTTGTGGTCCCGGTTTACAACCGGGAACATCTTGTGACGCGCGCCCTCGATTCGATAGCGGCACAGGATTTACGGCCATTGTCGCTGATAGTCGTTGACAACAATTCCACCGACCATAGCCTCGAGACCGTGCGCCGTTGGGCAGAAAACCATGCCGCAGATCCGGAACTCGACATTCGCATCTTATCGGAAACGCGTCCGGGAGCGGCCCGCGCACGTCAGACCGGCCTGGAACATGTGGACTCGGAATGGGTACAGTTCTTCGATTCCGACGACATGATGGCACCCGGAATCCTATCCGATGCCCTGCGGCACTCCGCAAATACCGACATGGTATGCTGGAAACGTGATCAGATATCTTTGTCGGGTCGCCATTCCTGTAATCCTTACCGACCTGAAGATATCCTCAGATGTCACCTGTACAACGGGATGCTTTTCACAGAGGCGTATATGGTGCGTACAGACTTCATAAAATCAGTCGGCGGCTGGAATTCCGGCATAAGAGTGTGGGATGACTGGGAATTGGGACTCAGACTCTTACTCGCCTCCCCACGTTATGTGGCCCTTGACAGAACGGGGACAACCGTCTATTCACAGGAGGAATCCATCACGGGCACTTCGTTCAGTGCCAAGGAAGGCCTGTGGGAACGCGTCATAAACCTGATGGAATCGTATGCGCCGCAACGTCCGGACATACGCGCCATGCTCGATTACCGGCGCGTCAATCTGGCTGCCCTTTATACACGCGAAGGCAATCGCTCATCGGGGCGCCGACTCCTGAAGCAAGCCCTTGACAAGGCTTCATGCCCTGCCATGGCTAAACTCTGGCTTAGGATTCTATACGCATATACCGCCTTAGGAGGGAGAGGGGCATATCTTCTGTGGCACTGACACTCAACAAGATCTTCAATGGTTAATTCACTCAACGCAGACTCTCTTAAAATTCTGCTGCTCGGAGACTACAGCAATTGCCATCGCACACTGGCCACAGGCTTGCGCAGACTTGGCTGCGACGTCACCATCGCCTCCGACGGCTCGCGCTGGATGGACTGCGAACGTGACATCGACATCTCACGCCGTCCCGGACGCGTCAACGGATTACTGCATGCCATACGCATGCGCAGACTGCTGCGAGGGACTCTCGGCGGTTACGACATCGTGGCGGTACACGACCCGGTGTTCACCTCCTTGCGCCCCGAACGTCTCCGGCCGTTGCTCCGCATACTTAAAGACAATAACCACAGCCTTTTCTATACGGCCATGAGCACGGACATGGCGTTCCTGGACATGCTGGCAGCGCCGGATTCCCCTTTGCGTTACAGCGAATGGTTTGTCGACGGCAAGCCGTCACGCATGTATCTGGACAACCCCAAGGAATGGAACGAATGGCACGCAGAACCGCTCAGAAGCTATGAGGAGAATTTCTTCGACATCATCGACGGTGCAGTCTCGGTGCTGTACGAGTATCAGCTTGGGATGGAGCGCCGCCTGGGCACCGAACGCGCGGCATACGGCGGCATTCCGATAGACCTGGAACTGTTCGAGCCTGTCGAACTACCCGACAACATCTCCAAGGTAAAATTCTTCTTAGGGCGCGACCGCAACCGCAAGCTGATGAAAGGTAGCGACCTGCTGGAAACGGCGGCGCAGGAGGTGGTGCGTCGTCATCCTGACAAGGCCGAACTCGTGATAGTCGAAAACCGGCCCTTCAATGAGTTCATCGAACTTCTGAAAGACAGCCACGTAGTGCTTGACCAGATATACAGCTACACGCCGGCCACCACCGCCCTGATGGCCATGGCATACGGCCTCAACGTCATATCAGGCGCCGAGCCTGAATATTACGACTTTATCGGAGAGTTCGATAACCGGCCCATCGTCAACGCCCCGATTGAACTTGAACCCCTGACCCATACTCTCGAAGACATAGCGTTGCATCCCGAACGGATACACGAACGCGGACTTCGCTCGCGTGAGTTTGTCGAAAAGCACAACAGGTGCGAGACCGTGGCCGGATGGTTTCTCGATTTCTGGCTTGAACGCCTCGATGCCAAGACCCGGGCGCGGCAACAGGAACAGTTCCGCGATTGATGCGCGCTGTTGCTATAAAATTTGGTCTATTCCTTAAATTTTTCTATATTTGCAGTCTGAAAAGGAACATTGACCCAAACGCCCCTTTCATTTGTTAAGACAATACTTTACCCATAATAACAAACTATCATGGTAGACTATAAAAAATTAGGATTGGTGAACACCCGCGAGATGTTCGCCAAGGCCGTTCACGGCGGTTATGCCATTCCGGCATTCAACTTCAACAACATGGAGCAGCTTCAGGCCATCATCAAGGCCGCTGCCGACACAAAATCACCCGTGATCCTTCAGGTTTCGAAGGGTGCCCGTAACTACGCAAACCCGATTCTGCTGCGTTATATGGCTCAGGGTGCCGTTGAGTACGCCAAGTCTCTGGGCTGGGAGCATCCCCAGATCGTTCTGCACCTGGACCACGGTGACAGCTTCGAACTCTGCAAGGACTGCATCGAGAACGGTTTCTCTTCCGTCATGATCGACGGCAGCCACCTCCCCTACGAGGAGAATGTGGCTCTGACCAAGAAAGTATGCGACTTCGCTCACCAGTACGACGTAACCGTAGAGGGCGAGCTGGGCGTGCTGGCCGGCGTTGAGGACGAGGTTTCGTCCGACCACCACACCTATACCGACCCCGAGGAGGTTATCGACTTCGTGACACGCACAGGCGTTGACTCGCTGGCCATCTCCATCGGTACAAGCCACGGTGCCTACAAGTTCACTCCCGATCAGTGCACACGTGACCCGAAGACCGGACGTCTCGTTCCCCCGCCGCTGGCATTCAACGTACTGGAGGCCGTCGAGGCCAAGCTGCCCGACTTCCCCATCGTGCTCCACGGTTCGTCAAGCGTTCCCCAGGAGTATGTGGACATGATCAACGAGTACGGCGGCAAGCTGCCCGACGCCATCGGTATCCCCGAGGAGGAGCTGCGCAAGGCTGCCAAGATGGATGTATGCAAGATCAACATCGACTCCGACTCCCGTCTGGCCATGACTGCCGCCGTTCGCAAGGTATTCCACGACAAGCCCGCCGAGTTCGACCCCCGCAAGTATCTGGGTCCGGCTCGCGACGAGATGGAGAAGCTCTACAAGCACAAGATCCTCAACGTGCTGGGTAGCGACGACAAGGCCGAGTAATCCATTCTGACAACTCATAATTACGGGATGCCCCTTGGGCGTCCCGTTTTTTTTGACTACTTTTGCAACATGACTCAAACAGCGGATTGCGATAAAACCCTCAGAATGGACGTGGCCATAGCCACATGGCAGCCCGAAGGAATTCGCCACGTCGAGGCCATGAATCTCCCGAAGGTGCCCGGCGTGCGCTATGTCGTGTCATGGCAACTCCCGGGCCCCCACCGCGTCATCCCCGATTCTCTGGCCTGCCGGGACGACATATCGATCTGTTTCACCGACAATCCCGGTCTTGGAGCCAATCGTGTCAACGCTTGCGCCAACTGCGACGCGGATATCATTCTTATTGCAGACGATGATTTGATATATACCCCCTCCCAGCTACAAGCCGTAATTGACACATTCGATCGAAATCCGGACGTAGATCTTGCCACATTCCAATTCATTGGCTCACCTAAGAAATATCCGGAAAAAGAATGTGACCTGACGCTACCCTTCCCCAAAGGATACTATGTCACGACATTCGAAATGGCGTGCCGCCTACAGGTAATCCGTAAGGTTAACTTCGACAGCCGTTTCGGCCTCGGAGCACCTCTGCTTCAATCAGGCGAAGACACCAAATTCCTGTATGACGCAATCAAGGCCGGTTTCCATTGCCGGTTCTTTCCTATCACCATCTGCACCCACGACCATCCCTCTACCGGCGACAAGCCCATGTCAAAAGGCGTTGCCATGGCTGAAGGGAAACTGATCAGGCTGCAATATCCCGGTTCCTGGATACTTCGGATACCGCTCAAGGCATGGCGTAACAAGAAAAAGGGAGGCTCATTCTTCCCCGCACTTTATAATCTGTTCCGGGGAGCCCTTATCAAAATCTAAAACTGTCATAACTTAAGGCTGTATCTGTCGTAGGTCACGCCCGTGCCCCCGTACGAGAATTTCTGACGCAACAGGCCTGTATTGAGATAATTGCCGTTATCCTCGGTCGATATTCCGAAATCAAAATATCTGCGGTCGGCAAATACCTCACTTATAAGATGATGGAACAACGGAGTGAGCAGATTCAGCTCGCGTGCCTGCGGTGTCGTGGCAATATACTGCGCATGGGCCACTATACCGGTGTCGTACATGCACACTCCGGCCTGCGGCGCATCCCCGCCGCCAAGTCTCAACACAAACACCCTGATATTCTGAGGAAACCGGTCGCGAAGCATCTGCATTTCCTCGCACGTATGCACGGGATTCACGCCGTGCCGTTCCTGCAGGCAGTCGGTAAGCAATCCCATAAACGCGGCGACATTCGTTTCCTCGCTGATTATCAACGGCAATGCCTGACTTTTCCGCAGATGCCGGCGCTGCATTTGGTTGAATGCAATGCCGTCCCTAAGGTCTATGGCGCTGCTGAGTCCGCACCCGGTCCGCACGGCTCCGAGTCTGAACAGGGCATACAGGTCCTCGTCAGCCGGCGTCTTGCTGTAGATGTAGGGTATCCGTTTATAATCAAGCTCCTTGATTCCCTCTTTATGCCACACCTCGATTGCCTGTCCGAATATCTCCAACAGGTCCTCGCCGTCAAGATGACCCACAGGCGTGATCCAGCCGCCATACGTCAGTCCCTGATGGCTGTGTAGCACCCCCGCTTCATCTATGTTGGCCGGCAGCAGGGCACGTAGCTTGCCGTTCTGATAAGCCATCCACGAACAGTCGCGGAACCGGTCGCTGTGATAGTCCATATAGCCGCGCTGCAACAGGAATGTGCCGTTGCGGCTTCGGGCCACAAAGTCATCCCATTCCGCTCTATGCGCGGGGCTGTAACGTTCTACGCTTATCGTATCCATGCCAATGGATCCTGTTTATCGCGGTTTTTCCACACCTCAAAGTGTATCTGACCGTGACCGGGGGAATCCTCGGAATCGGCCACACGTCCCACCGCGCTGCCCTGCTTCACCACGTCGCCCACTTTAACCGAGGCCGAAGCGAGGTTGCCGTACACGGTGTAATACCCGCCGTGGTTCACAATCACCACAGTGGAGAAACCGGGTATCATGTACACGCCCGAAACTTTGCCCGCGTACACTGCCTGCGCCGTGGCGCCACGCGACACCTCGGCGTCGATGCCGGGATTGTCGTACACCACATCAGGCAGATCGGGTAATGAATGCGGTCCGAACCGGCTTGTGATATTGAATGCGCCGCCCACAGGTCGGGGCAACGAGCCGCGCATGGAGGCGAAGTTCGAACCGCCTGCCGGCTTCGAACCGGATGCAGACGCGGACGATGTCCCGGACGACACGGAAGCGTCGGCACGGTCGGAACGCGGACGGCGGTTGCGCGCGTCGGCATATTCCCTGCCGCTGTTGCCGGCATTCTTCTGCGGTTCCGTCTTTTCCTGCTTAGGCTGCTGCTTCGGCTTCTCCTGCTTCGGCTGTTTGGGCCTGCGCTTACGCTGCTCCTTGGCCTTGGTCTCCTTCGGTTTCTCCTTTGCCGGTTCTTTTGCCTCCTCGGCTTTACCCGGTTTCGGAGTCATGGCCAGCTCGCGGTCGCGGGCGGCCTTTTCTTCGGCGGCGCGTTGTTCGGAGGCTTTCTTCTCGGCCGCTCTTTTCTCAGCGGCGAGGCGTTCGGCCTCACGCTGCTCGGCGGCGCGCTGTTCGGCGGCTATCAACGCCGCCACGCGTCCCTTCAGGGCGTTCGCCTCCTGCTGCTTCTGAGCCAGATGGGTCTTCAGCGCACTGCCGTTGGCCCTGAGCTGAACCACTATCGCATCCTGCTTGCCGTATTGCGTCTCAAGCTGCTTCTGTGCCGTCACGTTCCTGGCCAACGCCTTGCCGTACATGTCACGGCTATGCGCCAATGCTGTACGCTCCTGGTTCAGCACGTTCAGTTCCTTCTGTATCTCGTCGGTCTGTTTCTTGCGCCACTCCGAGAATTCGCGCAGGTAGCGCATACGGCGCCGGGCCTCGCCGAAGCTCTTGGACGAGAATATGTATGCTAATGTCGAATTGCTTCCCTTGCGCTTGCGCACCGCCTTCACGGCCTTAAGGTATTCGCCGCGCATACGGGCCACCTCCTTGTCGCCCTGCGCAATCTTGCTTTCCAGCGTTCCGATGCGGTTCTGAAGCGTGGTCACCTGGTTGCGTGTGGCGGCCACCTGCTTCTTTGTCGTCTCTATGTCGCCCTGCAGTTTACCGAGTTCCGCGAGATTCTGACGCACCTGACGGTCGTTTTCCTGTATCTTCCTGCGCGTCTCGGCTATCTCGGCCTGGGCTGCCTGCTGTCTGCGCTGCAACTCGGCTTTACTTTCGGGCGCCTTTTTGCCGCTCTGTGTCCCTGACTTGCGGACCTGGCGCTTCTTTGTAGTGGCCTTAGTGGACTTTTGGGTCTTTGTGTTCTTATTTTTTGTAGTCTGTCGCTCTGTCTTGACGGATGCCTTACTGCTTTGTCTAGCCGATACCTCGGACACACCGAATACCGTGCCTACGGTCGTCACGGCCAAAATTATGGATATTACTCTGTTACAAACGCCCATCGTCCGGTGTCTTACTTGTAGTTGGTCACGAATTCGGAGAATGTGACTTTCTGATATCTGTCCAGATTGATGGAACTCATCCTGTTGCCGCCCCATTTCACACTGCTGAAATCCAGCTGTCCCTCTATTCTCTTTTTAGGCAGCTGCAGGTCCAGTCCCAGTTCCATGCCGCCCCCTGAATAGTCGTACGTCAGCGTGGCGGTTTCGGTGCGTCCCTGCATCATGCCGTACAATACCTGCGTGCGCCCGTTGGCGTTCACCACATATCCGTACTGCAGGCCCGATTCCTCGCCCTCGCGGTTGGGCACCACTACCCATTCGCCGTTGTTCTCGGGCTCGAACAGCACGTCCTTCAGCAGTCCCATGCTTAACTCCCCTTTGCCTAATATCACGATACGGCCCAACAGCAGGCTCTGCACCTCGTCCAATAGTCCGCGGTCGCGGCTCATAGCGGCTTCGGCGCTTTCGCGCACGTATGTCTTCTTGTATTTGTTCACCACCAGCACCTCGTTCGGAGTGATTTCGGCGCGGCCCACCTCACCTATGAACGGCGCGCTGACCGACAGCTGTATCAGCTCCCCCTTCTCCATGTATATCTTGACCGTGGGCGACACGGGCAGCTTCAGCATCGAGGTGCGTAGTTTGCCTGTAAAGCTGGCGCTTTGCCACTCCGTATAGCCGTTCAGAATCTTGTTCACTATCTCCAGGGCTTCCTCGTCAAGCTCCAGGGCGCTCTGGCCCGGCGTGTTACCGGTCTGCTCCTGACTCGCTTTTTCTCCGGATGTCTTGCGGGCCTTCTTGGCTCCGTAAGCCGGCGCCAGGGCTATGACTGCAGCCATTATGGCTATGATTATTCCTCTTTTCATCGTTCTTGTCATCGGGCCGATTATTTCAGGGCCTTCTCTATTTTGGCACGAAGCTCCTCCGAATTGTCCGGTTTCTGCTCCAGCGCCTTTTGATAATATTTAATTGCTTCTTCCTTGTTCCCTTTCTGAACCAGCATGTCGGCGTAATGCGACATCGCCTCCGGATCCAGTATGCCGGCCTTCTCCATCAGCTCAATGGTTTTCTTCTGCGTTTCCAGCGCTTCATCGGTGCGCCCCATCAGATATAGTATCCAGGCGTAAGTGTCCATGTAGACGGGATTCTCGGCGTTGTCGCCTCTAAGCGATTTCTCGCTCAGTTTCAGAGCCTCCTCCTTGTCGCCGCCGTTGGTCACGCTGAAATAGGCGTAATTGTTGGCGGCCATGGCGTTGTCGGGATTCAGCGTCAGGGCGTTGCGGTAGTCGCGGTATGCGCTCACCGTGTCCTTCATCATATATGCGGCGTCGCCCATCGACGTGATGATGTCGCTCAGGAAGTTCAGGTCCTCCATCGTGATGTCGCGGCGCACATCCTTCGACAGGTCTATTTCCTTACCTACATTCAGTCCCGAGTCTATGGCGTTCACCATCTTGCGGTACAGATCAAGCGCCTCGGCATACCGTTTGTCGTTCTGCAGCAGCATGGCGCAGTACCGCTCCAGGTTCTTGTCGCCGGCGCCGTGTTTCTCGGCCTCGGCGTAGACCGCAAGGGCGTCGTCGGTTCGTTTCCCTGAACCGAGGTAATATATCTTCTGTCTGTAATAGTCCGGATTGCCGGGATCCATGTCTATGGCGTAGCCTATCTGCTCGGCGGCTTCGTCAAACTTCCCCTTGGCGGCATTGTAGCGTGCCGACAGGTTCAGCACGTCGGCCTCGTGAGGGTACTGCGTCTGCAACACCGAAAAGAGGTAATCGCCACGTTCGGTGTTCTGTTTGTCCTCCATCAGCGTCTGAAGGTACTGCGACAGCAGCCCCACTTTCTGCGTCAGGTCCAGGTCCTCGGTCAGCAGCACCTCGTACACCTTCGTGTCGTAGGCTGCTGAATCGCCGAGCTGACGGTACATCTCCATCAGCGCCATCTTCGGGCCGCTCGATTCGGGCGCGAGTTCCTCGGCCTTCCGGTACATCACCATGGCCGAATCCCTCTTGTCCAGTACTTCGTACAGGTTCCCTTTCAATATCAGATAACTGTATTCCCTCGGGTCGCTGGCTATCAGGCGATCCACTTCGCGCACCGCCCCCAACGAGTCCTTGTTCTCCATGTAGAGGGTCATCTTGTTCAGCGTCAGCGGCGTGCTCTTGCCCTCCAGTTTCTCGTAGCGGTCCATGGCCTCGATGGCTTTCTTGCCCTGGCCGTGATTGCTGTATGCGTCCGACAGATATATCAGCACGTTGCTGTTGTCGGGATAGCGTTCCGCCAGGCGTTCCAGCACACGTATGCCCTCGCGGGTGGTGTCCATGTTCTGCGCCATATAGCCGTAGAAGATTCCCTCCTCGATGTCGTCGGGATACGCATCGACATACCGGCGTAGCATCGACATGGTGGACTTCATCCCCGCGCTGTCGTTAAACGCCACGCGCGACATCAGCCTTTCCTGAGCCGCCATATATTGCGCCGCCTTATTGTCCGGATCCAGCTGGCACGCCCGCTTGAAGCATTCGTAGCCGGCATCGTCATGGTCCGCCGCCATCTGCCGCAGACCCTCGTAATAATAGTATCGCGACTTCTCGCGGTCCGTCTTGCTGACAGACGCACTGCGGCCTGCCATGGCGAACACCACGGCCAGAACCGCAATTACAGATATTATAGTCCTGTTGCTTTTCACTCTGTTTCGTCCCTCACTCTCCTGTATGGCCGTAGCCTCCCTCTCCGCGCACCGTATTGTCAAGTATCAGCACCTCGTTCCATTTCACCTGTGCGAAGGGTGCCACCACCATCTGCGCTATGCGGTCGCCGTTCTTTATCTCGAAATCCTCCTGGCCCAGATTGATCAGCACCACGCCTATTTCACCGCGATAGTCCGAGTCGATGGTGCCGGGCGTGTTCAGCACCGTCACGCCATGTTTCAATGCCAGCCCCGAACGCGGACGCACCTGGGCCTCGAACCCTTCGGGCAGCTCTATCTTCAGCCCCGTGGGTATCAGGCGCCGCTCGCCCGGATGCAAGATCACCGCCTCGTCCAGCATCGCGTGTATGTCCATACCTGCCGAGCCGCTCGTGGCATACGACGGCAACGAAACTCCCTGTTCTCTTACTACGCTTAATGTGATTTCCATATCGCTGTGTTTTATCGGCACCGGGACAATTTCCCCGCCGGTAGCTGTCTGTTTAAATATGCAACTGCAAATTTAACAAAAAAATAGCCGTCTCTGCTTAGAAACGGCTATAATTTTTTCGTATTTAACGATTTTGTCCTTATCCCTCCTCGATTGCGTCGTTAGGACATACGGATGCACAGCTGCCACAGCTGATGCAGGTATCGGGATCGATGTGGTAGATCTCGCCCTCGGAGATTGCCTCTACAGGACATACGGAAATACATGTACCGCAGGCTACGCAGCGGTCGGTGATTACATAAGCCATTGTTTATTCTTTTTAATGATTTATTTCCTGTTTAAGTATATATTTCCCGGTTCAAGGATATGTTTCCCTGTTTGTTATTGCCGAGCGCATTTATTAATTTTGCACCGACAATTACTTTTGCAATTGCAAATTTAATTGTTTTTTTAAAATTCACAAAAAATACCCTATTATAATTACCGTATTTTTGCAATTCTTTTACCAAAACCGCACTCACGACATGAATAACCGCGACAATACACAATCCGATACCATAAACAAGGTACGGAATCCTAACTACGGGGCTTCTTCGGTGATTCCCTCGGCCACTGACACTGCTTCAGCCTCTGAGGCGTCCCCTGTCTGTGACGCTTCTTCCGTCTGTGAGGCTTCTTCTGTCTGTGAGGCGTCCTCTGTCTGTAACGCTCTTTCAGCGTTTGATACTTCTTCGGCCTCTGATGCTTCTGAAGATTCTTCTGTTTCTGAAGCCGGACCACTGATTTCGATTATCACGATAACCTACAATGCCGCGCCGGTAATCAGGCCCACGCTCGAATCCCTGAACGCCCAGACCTTTCGCGATTTCGAACATCTTGTGATTGACGGAGCCTCCAAAGATGACACTGTCTCCATAGTCAGCGAGATGTGTCCTGATTCCATCATACGCAGCGAGCCGGACCGTGGATTATACGATGCCATGAACAAGGGACTCCGTGCCGCCAAGGGCAAATACCTGCTTTTCCTTAACGCCGGCGACGCGCTCCACACACCCGACACACTGCAGCGATACGCAGAAGCGACCGGCTTAAATGGCAGTAGAATTCCAAACGCAATGGATAATACTGATTCCATCCTATCTTGTGCCGATATTATTTACGGAGATACTGTTGTTGTCGACTCAGACCGCAATTTCGTAAAGCCCCGCCATCTCTCCGTCCCCGAGAGATTGACGTTCCGTTCGTTCGCAAACGGAATGCTGGTGTGTCACCAGGCATTCATGGTGCGTCGCGACCTCGCGCCCGAATATGACCTGCAATATCGTTTCAGCGCCGATTACGAATGGACGCTACGCTGCCTCAAATCCGCAGATCCCGACCATAACGTAAACCTGCACACTGTCACCATCGACTATCTCAGCGACGGCATGACCGACAAGAATCATCGCGCCAGCCTCAACGAGCGTTTCCGCATCATGTGCCGCTACTACGGCACCCTCCCCACTCTCCTCCGCCACATCCGCTTCCTCCTGCGCCACCTCCGCCACAAATAAAATAGTGGCGCGGGCACTCTATTGAACAACCGTATTAATGCCTCGGAGAGGCTGTTTCTCATTAACCCCACGATGGCTGGAGGGTGCGTAGCAATCCGACAGCCTTCGTGGGGAGCATCCGGATGCAGTACAGCTTGGTCGGAGACCATGTCGCTCGACTTTCGCCATTGCGACTCCGTGACAGTACAGAGACATGGTCTCCGACCAAGCTCTCCCCTACGGATTAGTCCCCACGAAAGCAGGTTTCAGCTGTCGCTGCCCTGCTATCGTGGGGTTAACGAGAAACAGCCTCTCCGAGGCAAGACTTTCTAAGCTCGTCATCGCTCTGTAAGGCATAACTTCTCTTATAAACAGATAAGGCACGGCCTTGGGACAAAAGGCCGTGTCTTTAGACAAAAGGGCGTGCGTTTGGACATAAAAAAAGGGACTCATTCCTGAGTCCCTTCGTTTCAAAGTGGCGATTACCTACTCTTCCGCTTTCGCAGTACCATCGGCGTGATAAGGTTTAACTTCTCTGTTCGGAATGGGAAGAGGTGGAGCCCTTATGCTATCATCACCTTAGTCTCGTTGCTGTGAATGCCTCTCGCGACATTACCACAGTGATATCTTCAGAGTGACCCGGCCGGAACGAGAAGACCAGCAGAAACCAGTGCTTTCACACTTATCATAGTCGTTTCCTTGTTCTATAGTATTTAATGCATCGGTCAGGTATGTGTACCTCACTTACGCATCTGTACTTTCCACGGAACTTCGGGCAATTAGTACCGCTCGGCTGAACGCGTCGCCACGCTTACACCTGCGGCCTATCGACGTCGTCGTCTTCAACGGCCCTCAGCGAGATCTTATCTCGGAGCCGGCTTCGTGCTTAGATGCTTTCAGCACTTATCCAATCCAGACGCGGCTACCCGGCTGTGCTCCTGGCGGAACAACCGGTGCACCGGAGGTCTGTCCAGCACGGTCCTCTCGTACTAGTGCCGGATCTCCTCAAATCTCAACGCCCACAACAGATAGAGACCGAACTGTCTCACGACGTTCTGAACCCAGCTCGCGTGCCAC
>ENA-OYYR01000644-OYYR01000644.1-human-gut-metagenome-genome-assembly--contig:-NODE-644-length-15995-cov-4.213363_pt1 | contig 15995 bp, 17 predicted proteins | sample MGYA00244066_ERZ653454 | MGnify/ENA primary metagenome ERZ653454 (study PRJEB26926, sample SAMN06165163) | human gut metagenome | biome: ENVO:00009003; feature: ENVO:2100002; material: ENVO:00002003...
GATCTACACGCGTAAGATCGTCGGCAGCGTCAGATGTGTATAAGAGACAGAGACTGGCTTCTGGAGACGTCTCGTGAATGGTTGCCGCTCTATATAGGCGAGGCCTCGACTGTTCGCGAATTGAAACGCATAGACATCTGCCAGGTGGTGTGGGGATTGCTGACATACGAACAGCAACAGTCGGTGGACGCCATCGCTCCGTCGCATTATCGATTACCCAACGGACGGAACGTACGTCTGGACTATCGTGTCAGTGCCGACTCCCCTGTGTTGAGTGCGCGTCTGGAGGATTGTTTCGGCATCAGGGAAACGCCTCGCGTGGACGGAGGCACGCGTCCCATGTTGATGGAGCTGCTCTCGCCTGGCTATAAGCCGGTTCAGCTCACCAAGGACATCGCAAGTTTCTGGAGCACCACCTATCACGAAGTCCGCAAGGAACTGCGCCGCCGTTACCCCAAGCATCCCTGGCCCGAAGACCCATTATCCGTGGAATCATAATGAACGTCGATTACTCAAATCCGTCCACTCCGAATTTGATTGAAATTTAATCGGAAAGAATGTTTCCCTAATTTTTTACTAATTTTGTCGACAGTAATGGAAAACCTAATTATGGATAAGGAAAAGAGAACTCCTAATAAACAAGAGATAACAGGAAGCTGTACTCATAAAAAATCTTTTAAGGAAAGATGTAAAGAATGCAATGCCATTCCTTTATCTCAATTTGAAAAAGAATTTTGGGAGGTTTTTTATGAGGGATATAGAACGCATGGTAAACGTTAGAAAGTTATTCCTCATGAATCTATAATTATAAAATGGTATATACTTAAATTTTCATATGAAAAAAATGAATAATAGAGAATATTACGATATTTTACATAAATCCCCGATGTTTCAGTTGTCAATGAGTTCCAAAGAACTCTTTCATTCCAATTTCCTTTATTGGATATCAACATTTTCTCGGGAAATGTTCAAAGATGTGATAAAAGGACTTTATGACTGTGTCAATAAGGTTTCACCAACAGATTTATGGCCCGATAACTTTGAGGTAAAACGAGAAGCCTATCATTTTGATTTATGCGTGGTTGCTCCGATTGTAATCAGAAAAAAGCCTCAAGATGAGATAATATTTATATTGGAAAATAAGGTAAAGAGTATTCCTTCTCTAACGCAACTCAAGGAATATACAGCAAAAAGTCAGAAAGCTGATGGCCGATTACTGCTTTCACTATCTGACAGCTTTTATGGCATGGATGAATTGTTATCCAATGAATTCACCTGGACTGTAGTCAATTATAATATGTTGAGTAAGGTATTATATAGACTTGTAAATGATAAATATGCAGGTAGATTGACCGAATATCAGGCACATCTTTTAACAGATTATTCAGAATTTATTCAAGTTCTGCATAAACTTCAAGAATCATGGAATATTAATAAGGATACTCCATTTTATTGTAACGTTCCGCAGCTGACAAAACTGCGTATTGCTGATTTAAAGGATAAGGTACGGTTCAGTAGAATGTGTGCCCTCTTGTCATCATGTCTAAACAATATATCAAAGGTTGTTTATGGAGCCGACCGTGATACTATTTTTTTAGATAATTCCTCGAAGATAGGAAGCATATTCATTGGCTGGGGTATGACACGATCGCAGGGATTATTGGAAATAAAAATTCTTATTGAAACCAATGTTGTTTTGCTGATACAGATTCAAGGTGATCAGTATCGACATGGAATAGAACTTTACGAAAGCGGCAAGAGTCATAAGGAAAATTGGGAACACTATTCAAATAATCAGAGTTCCGGATGGTTCTTGAAATCATTTAAGCAATCATCAGCAACAATATACCCTAAAAATAAGGAATATAATAAATTCGGCAATGAATTTATTTATAGATCAATAAAAATACCAACACAATCTACAATCGGAGAGGTCATTAATATGATAAAAGCTGATTGTTCAGATATTCTGGACCATATCAACCGTTATTGAACTAATATAGTGTTATGCAGGACCGCTATTACGCATCAGATGTTAATATAGATGCTCTATCAAACAGAGATAATTCTACTTGTAAACCGGAACCTACTTTTGCGCAACGGTGTAAAGAGTGTAAAGCTATTCCACTTTCAGAATTCGTTGCCGAATGGATGAGACAGTTGGAACTTCGTTTCAAAAAAACAAATGATAATTCGGAATCTATTGATTAATCGGAACGAATGTTACCTCTTTAAGGCCTATCTTTGCCGGTGAACTAAAACTTAAAACTATGCCATACGCATTTAAAGTAACAGCTAAGCAGAACATCGGCGGCAGTAAAGGCATTGCCAAAGGTATGAGTGTGCAGTGTGTGGAGAAATCCACTTCCCTACCTCAAATCAAGACCATTCTTGAAGCTTTCAAGAATCAGCACGGAATCGAGATCAAGGGCATTTCAGTTTCAACCGGTTATTTCACAGTTGAAAAACTTTGATTCACGGTTCAATCTAATTCGGCAGAAGAAATTTTGCCGTTTTTTTAACTTTCTTTTTAATCGGTAATTATATTTCCGATTAAAGTACTAACTTTGCAGTGTAAAAACAAATTGACATGAAAAATTTAGTGTTTCTCAAACCATTTTCAATCAAGAATCCTACACTTGAGGAGCAGAACGAATTCATGATGAATGAAATCTTCATTGAGATTGAGTGCGCTTCACTCGGTGAGATGTATAATAACGACAAGCTCTATGGTAAAGAGCTAGAAACATTCATTCCTCAGGAAGTAAGTTCCAGGCACCCGGATTGGATTATCGCAGTTGGAAAATGCGCGACTGTCGCATTGGGTATAAGACGACAAAAGAAAGTATTGCTGAACCCCAAAGTCAGCTACGAACATCTTAATAACGTCACTGAATTTGACCGGGAGAACACTTACGGGTTCTTTGATGTCATGCATGAGCAAGATTATGAACGGTTCCAGTCCGTTTTTCCTCACGCGATGTGGTTCCCGCTTGATGATAATCTCACATTATTCACCATTAAAGAAGTAGTGGGGGAAATAATCAATGGTTGAACTGCTGCTCAAACGCTATCTATGGCTCATAGATACGCTGAAACGAAACGGAGAATTGACATTCGAGGAAATCTCCGCAAAATGGGATTCATCTCCTACAAACGACAATGGCTCCAAACTGACACAGAGGACATTCTACAATCATTGCCAGGCTGTGGCGCGTCATTTCGGCATCCTGATAGAGTGCCGCAGAGGAAGAGGACTGAACTTATACAGTATCGTAAATCCGGAAGCTATAGAGGAAAACTCGTTGACTAAATGGGCTCTCGACAGTTTTTCTCTCGGTGAGTTGCTCCTCGGTAACAGCGCTATCTCCGATAAGATTCTTTTGGAGGAAATACCCTCCGGACGAGAATGGCTTGAGTCTGTTCTTCACGCATTACAGCATAACAAAGAGATGGAAATAGAATATGAGAACTTTGTCGGAATCAAATTCTCCGGAAGGGTCAAACCACTATGCGTTAAACTATTCAAGCGCAGATGGTATGTACTCACACTCTTAGACAACGATAGTAAGCGCATATTCTCGCTTGATCGTGTCATGAATCTGACAGTTTCTGATAAGACTTTTAATTATCCAAAAGACTTCGTGGCTGCTGAATATTTCCAAAATTACTTTGGTATCATTGCTGGAATTGAACAAAACGTAGAAAATATCAAGATCCGCACATACGCGGAATTGCCAGGTTATCTCCGTTCATTGCCCATACATCACAGTCAGAAAGAACTGGAGTCAAAAGACGGGCACACGGATTTTTCGCTAAGGCTGGTACCGACATTTGATTTCATTCAGGAACTTCTTCTTCACCGAAATCAGCTTGAGGTAATAGAGCCGGAATCCCTGCGTAATGAAATATCTTCAATCATATCTAAAAAGTCGGACCTTTACAATAATGCCAAATAAAACCGTATCAAAGAATAATATTATGAGTGACGACAATCTTACCATTGAGGAGATACAATGCCTTGCGTGGACCGGACTGGACGCAATGCGGATAAGGGAGATGCGTCTTGACGAGTTCGATGAATTGTATTATACAAACCGACATCTATTTGACGAGTGGCTTGAAAAAGCAGAGCGTTTATTCGACCGTCAGGAAAAACTTGGAATTATAACATATTCAATTCAGGATGAGAACTATCCTTCAGCTTTAATCGCAATCGGTAACGATGCACCTCCGCTAATACATCTTTTGGGGAATGTCAGTCTCTTAAAACGAGATAATGCCGTTGCTATAATAGGAGCGCGAGCCGCTGACAAGATTGGCGTTGATGCGGCTTATTCGCTCGGCAAACGATATGCCGTCAATGGATCAGTTGTGGTTAGCGGACTTGCGCTTGGGTGCGACACAGCCGCTCACCATGGATGTCTTGACGCCGGAGGTGAGACCATAGCCATTGTTGCATCCGGACTAGACATTACACATCCACGAGAAAACAAAAAGCTGCAAGACAGAATCTTATCCAGCAATGGCCTTCTGATGTCAGAGCAATTTGTTGACACGAAAGCTAATCCGACAAAGCTTGTAGCCCGCAACCGGTTTCAGGCAGCTCTTTCGCACAGTGTGATATTGGCCCAGTGTCCAGAGCACAGCGGTTCGATGCATACCATGCGATTTGCCCGAAAATACAATAAGCTATCCCTTGCAGTTGAATTTTCCTCATATTCGGAAATCAACGGTGGCAATCGCCTGCTTCTTGAATCAGGGATGGCATCACCAATCCAAGTCTGAAAAATATTCCTTATAATGCTCAGCGGCTATGCGTACGCTTTTGGCTACACGCTCGCGAAACTCCGGAGGGGCTATCACTTCCGCATAGCCGCCATAGCCAAGGATGAGACGCTCCAGCTCGTTGTTTATTACCACCTTCAGCGACAGCTGTATGCTGCCGTCGCGAAAGCGCTGCTCCACTTTCTGCGACTTGTGGAATGGTTTCGACTCGACGTATGGAGCTTGTTGTCGGTCAACTTTGATGACGACACGACGTGCCTTATCTCCTATTTGCTTCGTGACACCAATAGTATCGTCAAAGAAATGCTCCGGGTCAAAGTCGACGCACTTCATGAATTTATGTTCCTTGTCATGCTCAACGGAATGAATCCTGTCCAGTGCAAAGATGTTTACCTGTGGCGTTCGGTTGGTCGACTTCTCGCATATCAGGAACCAGCGATTGCGGTATTCTTTCAGAAGATATGGATATACCACATACGATTCCGACTTGCGGGCATTGAACGACTGATATTCGATTTTCAACGGTTGCTGCTTTCTGACAGCATCATATATTACGCCGATATATTGCGCGCCTCTGTATCCGGCCACATGCTCCATGTCCATGGCGGGAGCCGTAGATCCGGTCTGGCGCGATATCTGCTCGTTGAGCTTGCTGATGGTGTCTATCGACGATGCAAGCTGCGGAAAACCTTGCAACTGTCGCAGTATGTCCAGGGCCGAGTTTAATGCATCGAGCCCTTCGTCGTTCAGCGGCAGGTGCGTTATGCTGTAGTCGGGATCTTCGTATTCATAATATTTGTTCTGACGCACCACAATCGGTGCGTTATACCCAAGACGGTCGCTACGCATCAGCTTCAGGTCGTTCTGAAACGTTCTGCGACTGACCGGGTTGCTTCTCCCCTCATATTCGGCAAGTGCGTCAGTACACGCGTCCATCAGGTCATCGATGGTCCAGCGTCGGTAATGGTTCTGCAGACATTTGTCTATGGTGGAAATCCTGATTAAAGTGGCTCGGTTCAGCGGCATATCGTAAGTTTTTTGCAAATATATCATTTTTTCTCAAAGTGCGCAAATCAATTGCGCACCCCACCCTCAATTTTGCATCTTGAAACCGTTTCCCGGATTTTCAAACTTAATATACACATTAATATATGATAATTACTGGTAATACTACATCGGCTGAGGTATTCACCGATAACATAGAAGAGTCGGCCCTGGAATGGGTGACACAACTTTGCGATCATCCGGCCATGGTTGACATTCCCATCGTACAGATGCCCGACGTTCACGCGGGCAATTACTGCAACGTCGGCACGGCCTACCCTATCGGTCCTTATGTCAATCCCGATCACGTGGGGGTCGATATCGGCTGCACCATTTCGATGCACCGTCTTTCCGTTCCTGTGGCTCCGGAACTCTTCGAGTTGCTGGATCACCGCATCCGCGAGGCTATACCGACCGGCAACGAGATTTGTGCGAAAAACTCCCTCAACGAGAAGGAACTGTTTCGCTTCCTGAACTCGCAATATCAGCGGGCACGTTCTGCCGCTCCCGATATGATTAACGAGGCACCTCGTATGGACGCCCGATTCATCACCGATTTCTGCCGCCGCATCAAGCTTCAGGAAGGTATCTTCTACAAGAGCATCGGCACTCTCGGCGGTGGCAACCACTTTATCGAATATGGGGAGGATACTGAAACCGGCGACGGCTGGCTGACCATACATTGTGGCTCGCGCAATCTTGGCGTTAAAGTGGCCAACCATTGGCACAACATAGCACAAAATCCCAAACGCGCCCGGTACATCGGTTTCCTGTGGGGCGATGCACTCAACGGCTATCTTTCCGACATGATTATCGCACAGGCATACGCTCTGTATAATCATCATATTATCAGAGATCGCATCTTCACAATCTTCAGAAAGTTATGCAAAGCCAAGTGTTTGGAGTCCATATTCACGATACACAACTACATCTCAGTCACAGACGAGCGACCTATGCTCCGCAAGGGTGCCATTGACGCTTCCGAGGGTCGGAAGATGGCCATTCCGTTCAATATGCGCGATGGCATAGCTATTTGCTGCGGAAAGGGCAATAGCCAATGGCTCGATACGGCACCCCATGGTGCTGGGCGTATCATGAGCCGGGCACAGGCGAAAAAACAGATTGATCTGAAAGATTTTAGGCAGAGCATGTCTGGCATTTTCTCGACATCGGTGTGCGAAGGTACGCTCGATGAATCACCGATGGCCTATAAACCTACGGATGAAATCCTGGAACTCATCAAACCTACGGTCGATGTCGTTTCCATGATCAAACCTAAACTCAACATAAAAGACAACGGACAATGAAGAAATATATTCAGATCACAGCTGGCCGAGGACCTGTAGAGTGTGCCCGGGCCGTGACGCTTGTCACTCGGGAAGTGCTTAAGGCTATTCCCGGTTTGCAGCTTACGGACAGTGAGCCTCACAATCATGTTGAGAATTGCTATATGTCGCTGACACTCGCATCTTCCACCGACATCCCGCAATCCGTTATCGAAGCCTGGCAAGGCACCATCCTGTGGCGTTCCACTCGCAATCCTTATCGTCCCGGTCATAAGCGCAGCAACTGGTTTGTCGGTGTCAACTTCTTTGACGAAGTAGAACTGCCTCGTATCAACGATGCGGACATCATCTATGAGACCTGTCGCTCCGGCGGCAAAGGAGGTCAGAATGTCAACAAGGTAGAGACCACCGTCCGTGCTATTCACAAACCCACTGGAATCTCTGTCAGATGTTCCGATCAAAGATCCCAGAATCAAAATAAAGTTCTGGCTCGTGAACGGCTCATGCTGAAACTCCATCGTCAGAATGACGATGCCAAGGCTGCCTCGAAATCGGCGCAATGGAGCAATCACGACTCTCTTGAGCGTGGCAACCCTGTGAAAAAATTTTCCGGACCGCTTTAGGATTTTACCTGATAACATAATACGTCATGCTATCGGAAAGTACGTCACTAACTGATCTGACTGTAAAATAGTAACGTGGGCTGTCCCCAGCCGCGCACAGAAACGGATAAATACCTATTGAAAATTTTTCTCATAAGGATTTTTGTCCGTGCTTATGTGCGGCTAGGGACAGCCTGCACTACTATCCCTTATCACTCATCACTTATCACTCATCACTTATCACTTATCACTCATCACTTATCACTCATCACTAAAGACTAAAGGTTGCTATCTTCGAGATCAGCAGCTCGGCACGCCGTTTGATTTCGTATATATCCGGTAACGTCTGGAAATCGAGCTGGAACAGGGTTTTGTCCCTGGGTTCAAACCACCAATAACCTCTGCAATACTTTTTAGCGGCATCCAGATGTAACCGCCGAGACACCTCCTCACGATACTTCTCATCCTGCGTGCTGGTAACGACATAGAACAGCACCCTGTCATCATATATGCCTATCGACACCCACAGGTCGGTATTATGATAATCCTTGTCGTTCCATACACATACATAGTTCCGATAATCCTCGTCCCAATAGCAACGGTCAGCCCCGGCTATTTCACCGGCTTCAACGGCTGTCATAAGTTGTATTCCGGTTTCGTATGGAATCCGATTGAGTTTATGAACTATCGACCTGATAGCATGCATATCCTCGCTCGGAATACTCTGCCCGGTCATTATCAAGTTCAATATGTCACTCATCACCGACGGCCTGTATTCTTCCTTAGTAGCAGATGACGATAGTGTGAACCGAAGAAGATTGTTATCTCCAGGCTCAAGATATTGAGATGGTACCCTATAACGACATTCGGAGCCTGCATGATAGTGCTCAATCTCAATATTGAACAAGCTTTTCAGCAAATCGAGCATCCGGTAAAACGTTCTGTCAGTAATGCCTTTTCTGGGATTATCGTTCATCGATGAATATTCCCATTTCTTACTCAGCGCTTCTCTTGTTATGCCCATTGTGGATGCGCCCACAATCTCGTTCATGGCCCACAAGGCCCTTTTAAACTGTGATAAAGACATTTTTATATTTCTATTAAGTTTGGTGTATAAAGCTTTGTGTAGTCCTCGTTCATAATGGAGCCGTTGGAATATATCACATCACCTTGCTCCACAACGGCATGCTGTCGGTGGATGTGTCCGAAAAGATGTGCCCGTAGGTTCAGCGACGACAATTTTGCCAACAGATCCTCCGATCCGTAATTATACCATTTGCCGCCAATGCCGTCGTCATAATCCAGAATGCCGTAAGCCGGACAATGCGTTATCAATACATCGGTATCCGATGGAATATTGTCATAATAACGCTTCTGTCTCGCCGCCACATCGTCGAGCACAAACAACGGTATACCGTAAAATTTCACACCCTCGATCTCAATGCCGGAATTGCGCAGATAATGCACGTTGCTGTCCAGCCCCTCGATGTTTCCTTCATACAGGCAGTTGTCATGGTTGCCGCAGATAAAGATCTTATGCCGGTACGGCAAGTCGCAAAACCACTCCAGGAAGTCCAACGCCTCCTGTTCAGTACCTACCATAGTAAAATCGCCCGAATGTACCAGTACATCCGCTTCAGGCAGATCAACCAACCGCCTGTGACTCCCATGAGTGTCCGATAAATGTAATATTTTCATAATCTTAAGAATTTAGACTGCAAAAATAACAGATTCCACTGCCAAATATTGTCAGTGATGCCTTTATTTTTTTAATTTTGCCGTAAGTTAGCACAAATCTGTCTCATTCAGCGATACAGGGTCAAAAAATCTGACAAAAAATGACAAAAAAATGGCGGAAATCGACATAATTTTGCCAATTGCTGGATTTTTTCGTAATTTTAAGGTTTATTCATTCTCTTGATAGAATTATGGCTGAAAACAATAAAGACAACAACAATACGGAATGCGACGCAGGTCGCGAACAGCAGATATATCGCGTCACGCTGATGGGCAGCGTCATCAACGCCGTGCTCGTGGTGTTCAAGTTTGTGGCCGGTATCCTGGGCCATTCGGCGGCCATGATTGCGGATGCGGTGCATTCGCTTTCCGACTTCCTTACTGACATTGTCGTAATAGTGTTTGTACGCATCGCGGGCAAACCGGCCGACAAGGACCACGATTACGGTCACGGCAAGTACGAGACGCTGGCCACGGCCATCATTGGCCTGGGCCTGCTTGGCGTCGGCATCGCCATTTGCTGCAACGGCGTCTGCAAGATATATCAGGCCATCATAGGCAATCCTCTGCCCCGCCCGGGTTTCATCGCGTTTGCCGCCGCTATCCTCAGCATCATCCTTAAGGAATGGGCATACCGCTTCACCGTCAAGGCCGGCAAAGAGGCCGGTTCGCAGGCAGTTGTGGCGAATGCCTGGCATCACCGCTCGGACGCGTTCTCATCGCTCGGCACGGCTTTGGGCGTAGGCGGCGCATTGTTTCTCGGCGCAAAGTGGACAGTACTCGACCCCATCGCTGCTGTGATAGTCAGCTTCTTTATTGTCGGCACCGCACTGAAACTGCTGAAACAGGCGCTTGACGAACTGTTGGAGCACAGTCTTCCCGATGACGTGGAGAACGAGATAATGCAGATTGTGCAGCAGGAACCGTGCGTCACCAACATCCACCATCTGCGCACCCGCCGCATCGGCAACAACATAGCCATGACCATGCATCTGCGTCTGCCGGGTGACATCAGCCTGTATCATGCCCATGAACATGCCTCAAACATCGAGCGCAAACTTCGCGAGCGCTTCGGCGACAAGACCTTCATCGGCCTACACATCGAGCCGGTCAAGGTAGACGGCAAATATAAGGAACCAGACCACACTACATCTGACCACAATCCGTAAAAGTGATAATTTATTCCGTATTCGGGATACTGACATCTTGACAATTACTTTGTAATTTTGCATCGTAGATAATAACATACCGCAATATTGATATACGATATGAAGCAATTTATTTCAGCATTATTACTCGGTATCTTAACATTCAATGTTATGGCTCAACAGAAAATTATACAGACTGCCGGACATGACGCGCTCGGCGACTTCGCTCCCAAATTCGCGGAACTTAACGATAATGTTCTTTTTGGTGAGGCTGTGTGGAACGATTCAACCCTCTCTCTGCACGACCACAGCATGGTCACCATATCCATCCTGCTCGGCAAGGGGATGATCGATTCATCGTTCCGCTCACACCTGATGATGGGCAAGAAGCATGGCATCACCCGCAAGGAGATAGCCGCACTGCTCACACAGGCCGCTTTCTACGCCGGATGGCCCAACGCATGGGCGGGCTTCCGCATCGCCAAGGAGGTGTGGGCCGACGATGACGCCGAGACCGAAAAAGAGCGTTTCCAGCAGGAGATGATCTTCCCCATCGGCGAACCAAACACAGCTTATGCAAAATACTTTATCGGCAACAGCTATCTGGCTCCCCTTTCCAACGAGCAGGTCAACGTGTCCAATGTCACGTTCGAGCCCCGTTGCCGTAACAACTGGCACATACATAAAGCCACCAAGGGCGGCGGTCAGATGCTGATAGGCGTGGCCGGCCGCGGCTGGTATCAGGAGGAAGGCAAGCCCGCACAGGAGATTCTACCCGGCACCGTCATCCATATTCCCGCTAATGTAAAGCACTGGCATGGTGCCGCGGCCAACAGCTGGTTCGCACACCTCGCTTTCGGCGTTCCCGGTGAGAATACCGAAAATGTATGGCTTGAACCCGTCAGCGACGCCGAGTACGACAAACTACCGTAAGAATTACAATTAGGACCCTTTCATAACGCGAAACACCCCGTTGCCGGACAGCAGCGGGGTGTTTTATGTGCGGTAAGGACGCACCATAGCGCGTCCACACCGTCTATGGTATTATTTGCGTTTGCGGAATGGCCAGGTCACGAGGATGTACAGCTCGCGTACCCAAACCACCGCCGACGATGCCAGGATTATGATGCCCAAGTCCTCGGCTCCCGACGGATTCCATTTCCAGTCGGCCGTCCGCAGCATCGGTTCCACGTTGAAGAAGTTCGGTACCATTTCGGTGATGAACAGCTGACCAATCACGATAATCAACACTATGGTCCAGAAGCCCTGGCTCATCTTGAGCCGGAACAGGCTCTTGGATGTCTCGAACGCGCGGGCATCGAACATGTACCAGAAATGCGTCCATACGAATATCGAGAACAGCAAAGTCATGTCGTAAACCGACATAGGAGCCTCAGGACCCCACGTAAAGTGTAGCAGATCCTTCAGTGACTTGATGTCAACGTGGTTGAACAGGATGTAGAATCCGAACGTCAACGCGAAGAATATCACTCCGACGCCAATCAGTTCGAACAGCATCGGCCTGTTTATTATGAAAGCGTTGCGGTTGCGCGGTTTGTTCTTCATCACACCGGGCGACGGCGGCAGCGAGGCGAGTGCCATCGCGCCGAAGGTGTCCATAATAAGGTTTACCCACAGCATCTGCGTCACGGTCAGCGGCGACTCCTTGCCGAAGAACGAACCGAACATTACCAGAAGACATGCCGCCACGTTCACCGTGAGCTGGAACAGCAGGAAGCGCTGTATGTTCTGATACAGCGAGCGTCCCCACATCACGGCGCGTCCTATTGACGAGAACGAATTGTCGATGATGGTTATGTCGCTTGCCTCCTTGGCCACGGATGTTCCGTCACCCATCGAGAGGCCTACGTGCGCGGCACGCAGAGCCGGAGCGTCGTTGGTGCCGTCGCCGGTCACGGCCACGACCTCGTTGTTTGCCTGCAGGGCCTCCACGAGTCGCTTCTTGTCCAACGGTCGCGCGCGTGCTATTATCTTGAGTTCACTCACGCGGTCGCGCAGTTCCTCGTCGCTCATCCCGGCCACTTCCGGACCTGTGATGATGTTGACATCGGAATCCACGGCATCATCCCACAGGCCGACCTGACGGCCTATCTCCTTGGCAGTGCCGGGAGTGTCTCCGGTCACTATCTTTACCTTGATGCCGGCGTTCAGCACCTCTCGCACCGCATCGGGCACATCGTCACGAACCGGATCGGATATTGCCACGATGCCAAGAAATGTCAGGTTGCCGGATTCAATTTTTCCGTTGTTCAGCACTTCCTTTCCGTCGGAGGGAAGCTCGCTGTATGCGAATCCTAATGTACGCATGGCCATGCCCTGGTATTCGAGCAGCCGGGCGTCTATCTCCTCCTTAGTCACGCCGGCGGTGTCGCCGCACATGCCGAATACTATCTCAGGCGCACCCTTCACGTACAATATCCGTTTGCCGTCAATGGACTTCACAACCGTGGCCATGTATTTACGTTCGGTGCTGAAGGGCAGTTCCTCAAGATGCTCGGAGTTTTCGCGCAACGTGGTATAGTCCACTCCCCTTTCGCGCAGCCACAGCAGCAGGGCGCCTTCGGTAGGATTGCCGAGCACCACGGGCTTGTCTTTGGAGACGTCGAGCTGCGCGGTGGAGTTAGCGGCTATGCCTTCATATATCACCTGATCCGACGGATGGCCGAAAAAGTCGGCCTTGTACACCTGCATCTGGTTCTGCGTCAGCGTACCGGTCTTGTCGGTGCATATCACAGTGGTTGCGCCCATGGTCTCGCAGGCATGCATCTTGCGCACCAGGTTGTTGGTCTTGAGCATGCGACGCATGGAATAAGCCAACGACAGCGTCACCGCCATAGGCAGACCTTCGGGCACAGCTACGACTATCAGCGTCACTGCTATCATCAGTGTCTTCAACACGTGTGCAAGTATCTGCGGCAGGCTCATATCGCCCATCTGGGGCGCCAGATGTATCAGCTGTCCTACGACAACCAGACCTGCAATTATATAGCTGACATTCGATATCCATTTGGCAAGGCGATCCAGCTGCTCGTTAAGGGGCGTCTTGACCGACTTGTCTATCTAGGCTTCCTGGAATACACCGCCCATTTCGGTGGCGTCGCCTACCTTCAGCACGCGCATCACGCCGTGACCTTCCATCACCTTGGTGCCGCGCATCACGTGGTTGGACGGGTATGTGGCATCCTTGTCGAACTGCTCGGGGTCAATGGACTTGCGCGCCGACGGCTCACCGGTCAGTGACGATTCGTCCACACTCAGCGTGATACAGTCCAGCAGCTCGCCGTCGGCCGGAATCTCATCGCCCGTATTCAGCATCACGATGTCTCCCACCACCACGTCCTTGCGCGGTATGGTCGTCACCATTTTGTTGCGCACCACCTCCACAGGCTCGTCGTCGTTCACCTGGTTCAGTATCTTGAACGCCTTGTTGGCACGTGCCTCGAATATATACGACAGTCCCGTGGCCAGCGCGATGGCCATAAAGATGCCCACCGGTTCGAAGAATACCTCCGGACCTTGGCCCAGCTGCATGTATTCGTATATCGCTATGCCGATGGACAGAGCGCCCGCTATCAGCAGGATGATGATGAGTGGATCGGAAAACTTCTCGAGTAACAACTTCCACCACTTGGCCTGAGGCGGTGGTGTCAGGATGTTGTCGCCATGTATCTTACGACTCTCGGCTACCTGCGAGTCCGTCAGTCCGGCATAATGTCTGTTTGGTGTCATATAGCCACGTTACCTGTTTCGTACTTGATTATTATCTTGTGGTTGTTGATTCACTTTTTGTATAACAACCCAACACCCCCTTTCTACCTAAACTCAAAAAATAATATTTTATTGAAGCGTTGCCCCAACTTCAATATGTACATTTGCATAATTGCTAATTAATATCGGAAATAATGGCATCAGTTAAAGTAAAATTTCGGCCCTCTACTGTAGTGGGACACGAGGGCATAGTCTATTATCAGATTATCCACGAGCGCAAGGTGCGTCAGCTTCGCACGGAGTATAAGATACTTGCATCCGAATGGAATGAACACCGCTCTACCGTCACCACAACCCTGCATAGCGAACGCAAAGGATATATTCTCTCCATCCGCGAGAAAATCCGTCTCGACATAGAGAGACTCACCAAAATAGTACGCCGCCTTGATGCCAGTGGTCTTATTTATACCGCCGATGATGTCATCGACGAGTTCAGCCGCTATGAACTGGAATACTCTCTGTTCAGTTTCATGGAGGCCATCATAGTCAGGATGCAGCAGAACGGCAGACACCGCACATCCGAGACCTACAGGTCCACTCTCAACAGCTTCAAGCGCTTCCGCAACAACGAGGATATAATGCTTGATTGCATCACATCCGGAACTATGGAGGACTACGAGGCATGGAACAAGAGCTGAGGCGTGATTCCTAATTCCACGTCATTCTATATGCGCATTCTCCGTGCCGTATACAACCGCGCCGTCGAAAACGACATTATTGAGAACAGGAAGCCTTTCCGCCGGGTATACACCGGAATAGACAAGACCATAAAACGGGCCCTCCCTCTTAAAGATATCAAGAAGATTCAGGCGTTGGACCTGTCGTCGACACCAAGCCTTGATTTCGCCCGCGACATGTTTATGATGAGTTTCTATCTGCGCGGTATGAGCCTGATAGACATGGCGTTTCTAAAGAAAACCGATCTCAGGTACGGGTACGTCTCCTATCGCCGTCAGAAGACGGGTCAGCGACTGCTCATCGCATGGACTAAGGAAATGCAGAAGACCCTCGACAAATATCCCGAAAACACAAGCGAGTACCTTCTGCCCATTATCCGTAATCCCGGTACCAACGAACGGTATACCTACCGTAACGTCGGCTACAATATCAACCACAATCTGAAACGCGTAGCCATGATGGTCGGACTTGACTTCCCGCTTACCCTTTATGTGGCACGCCACAGCTGGGCTTCCGCCGCCAAAGCCAAAGGCATTCCACTTTCGGTGATTTCGGAAGGACTTGGACACGACAGCGAAAACACCACCCGCATCTACCTCGACAGCCTCGACACCGCCGTCATCGACCGTGCCAATTCCCTGATTCTTAAGTGCTTGAAATAATCAATGTTCATAATCAGCAATTATTATAATAATTTTATTTGAAGTAACCGATTTTTTTATTAATTTTGCGCCACGATGGGTCTCTGCCATTGTGGCGCGACTCGCACAGGCAGCCTGACACTGCCATTCATACAGTTTTAAAACTTCATCTACAGCTATGAAGCAACTACATCTCGACAACAGCAAGTTCGGCGGTGTCGCCCCTCCCGGCGACTGTCTCTTATACACATCTCCGAGCCCACGAGACTGCAGCTAATCTCG
>ENA-OYYR01000645-OYYR01000645.1-human-gut-metagenome-genome-assembly--contig:-NODE-645-length-15993-cov-6.280274_pt1 | contig 15993 bp, 13 predicted proteins | sample MGYA00244066_ERZ653454 | MGnify/ENA primary metagenome ERZ653454 (study PRJEB26926, sample SAMN06165163) | human gut metagenome | biome: ENVO:00009003; feature: ENVO:2100002; material: ENVO:00002003...
CTGTCAAGGCGGTGGCCGAGGCACTGGGCGATACCGGCCGCATCCTTGTCCGGGAGTCCGGCACCGAGCCGGTGGTCCGTGTGATGGTAGAGGCCCCTGACCACGACACCTGCCAGAAGTATATGACGCAGGTCGTGAAAGTCATCAAGGCCAAAGGATATGCGGTCTGAACGCAACCTCGATGCAGCATACGGGTTGATGTATATTTCACCTGTGCCCTTGAATACTAAATTTTAGAGGATTGTATTTGAGTCGTGGGGAATTTCTCACGGTTTTGCTGCTCGAAACTTTGCACACCTCTACGTGGCGGGCGGCAGGCAACGCTAGTGTGGTGGCTAAGAATGCAAAGGAACGCCTCTAGTAGTGGTGAAAAATGATGGAAATTCTTTATCCTGCGGCGAATACTGTGTTCAATAAAACAGATGATACAAATGAATCTACATTTACGATCGGAAAGATTTTTAATCCACAGGATGATTACAGCAAATCCTTTTGTCTTTATGCGCATTATTTTCGTAGTGCAGCTGAAGAAGTATCCGAGTACATGCTTATAAACCCAAATATTGGTAAGCTGGATTCATTGTTCTTTTGTATAGCGTTTCTATATAGACATAGCCTTGAACTCATTTTAAAAGCTATTGTTTTTCAGTATGAAACAGATAAAGCCAAGCGAATTGAAATCATTCGTGACTCTTTTCATAATTGCGAGAAATTGCTGGACTGTGTAGAAACAAATCTTGCTTCTAACATTCATAATTTTGACAGAGATGCTTACGAGTGGCTTCATGATTATTTGTCTGATTTTTCCTTACTTGATAAAGAATCCGATTCATTTAGGTATCCATTTCATATTTTATGCAGGCATGACATTTTTGGAGATAGAGAGTATTCCATAAAGCATGTATTTGAAAAACAAACACATATCGATCTTGAAAAATTTATATTGAAACTTGATCTGGCATGTATAATTTTAGATGCATACTATAATAAAATTAACCCATTTGATGGAACGCGCGATAGCGGATTCTTCACAGACAACGATACTCGAACACATAGAGACTATACGCCTCAATTCATAGAAGAGGGTGGGTCGTACTACATGCAAAGTGTTGTAGGCTTTGAGTACCAGCACATGGAGCACTTTCCGTATGTGTTAGCATATCGCGATGCAGGAAAAGTGCTAAAAGCAAAAATAGATGAGTGTATCAAAACCAATGATTTACAGACTAGAAATGCACTTTTTATGCCAATGTGTTACTGTTACAGAAACAGCCTAGAGCTTTCTCTTAAAAAGATATGGTATGAGGTTATTGATAACAATCCGCAAGTTGTGTTAAAACAAATGCAAAAGAAAAAACATAAGCTTATCGGATTGTGGAATCTGTTACTTCCTACAATTGACTCTTTTGATGACGGAAAAAACAAACTAGACAATGAAGTGGAAGGAAACTACATCGCTTCAATTAATACATTCGATCCCGATGCCAGTCATTTTAGATATCCATGTGATAAACTTATGAATGCATATTATAGTGGAAATGAAAAGATTGATTATAAAAGCATAGGTGATTATATGGAGGCAGCAATAAATTATCTTGAGGGCGTGGAGTTGTCACTCGAAGCAATCGATTGGCTTAGCTAAAAGTACCGGAATTATTTCCCTATTTGTTTGTGCTTTGAAGCACAGCGGAAAGGCATGGTCGTACATATGGATGGAATATGGTATAGTTATTCCGCATTGGTGGGTCTTATTGGGGTCTTTCTTGGTGCGGTACTTTCTTTTTTAGGCACTGTGTACAGTGAGTATGTAAAAAACTAAAAACACCGAAGAAAGAGCAGAAATTCAAAGACCGGGAAAAACGAGAGGCCGTATACTAGAATTTTCTGGAAGCCATCAAACGGATTGAGAACCTAATGGTAGAATTTCACGAGGAGAAAAATGAAGAAAAGCAGAAGAAGTTTCTCGGAGAGCTAGATGAAATGAGGATGGATTTCCCGCTAATACTGGCAGAAGTTGATTTATACGTCGATGGGGAAATAAGTACTAAATGCCGAAATTTGTTTTTTACCCGTCACAATGTTTATACGGCTTCTCAAAAGTTTCAAGCGGACTACGATCAGCTAGTCGATGCTATGAAAGAGAGCCTAAAACCTAATTAACATGGAGACCGACTATGCATCACAAATTGGATATCCATCCCATCTCGACGGATGTACTCTATGTCAACGAGCTATCACTAGCAGGAGAAGTATGCTACGAAACAAAACGGGATATGGACAAAGCCCTCACTGGGAGGACAAAGTCAACCGGTGGGATCCTCCCGGATGACAATGTGAGAATCTATGTGCCGATGGATCTGAATGCCGACATCATCATGCGGCAGCTATATTCGCTGCATAGCACACTCGGCTATCCCACCGAAAAGAATGAGTCCGCCTATTGCTCCGGTGTCGGAAAAGTTATCTCGCAGCTGAAAATCTATGACCAAGTGCGGGCAGCAAGAAAACTAGAGGATACTGTGCAGAAAGAAGATGGCGGTGTGCGGCACAGTCATTAGGGAATCGAACTTGCAAAGCAAATCGTGAAGTATCTGGAAGATATCGAGGGTACTGCGAGTGTTTTCCGTATGATGAGATTCAGGAGTTGAGAGAAGCTTTCTGGCTGTAAGTGTAGCTCAAATATTCATATTCTTAAATCGATTTATTGCTTGAATCAAATTATACTTTTATTCTACAGAATGCACCTCTTGCGAACATAAAAGACGAGTGTTATACTGAAGCCATCAAAAAACATTGGAGGTGTCCCATATGCCCCGTCCCAAAGGAAGCAAGAATAAGTCCAAGACCGTAAAAGCAACCGTTGACTTTGCTGCACAGATCGCAGAAAAGCAGTCTGCAAAGGAAGCCGCTACCGCCGAAATCACATCTATCACTGCTAATATCGATGTGCTGAAAGCTGATCTGAAAGCCAAGAAAGCCGAGCTGAAATCTATCGACAAAGAAATCGCTAGAATCGAAGCAAAAAAGGTCAAAGCTGAAACCAAAGCAGCGGAATCTGCAAAGAGAGCCGAGGCAGAGGATGTGCTGAAAAAGCTGTTGGCCAGCGGTGTAAGTGCAGACGAGATCCTCGCAAAGTTGAAGTGATTTAAAATTTCAGACGCAGTAGTTGACGGGAACATCTACGTCGCAAGCAATGCCGTCGTATATACAACGGCGACTTTTGCATTGCAAAATGCTTGTTGGGGGAGTGCCCCAAACCCCTTAAATCTGCATTTTCAATGCAGGCTGCGCCTCCCTGCGGGATACTTTTGAGGATGTCAATCGGCACATCCTACGAAAAATCTGGTTCCTTTTTGGCGTAAGGGTCAATAGAAGAATTTGGTGGTTCATGGTACAATGGTAGACGTTGCGTGTTGTGCGGTTTGCACACGAACAAAGTTAAAAGGAGCTGTTGAACGTGGATACGATTTATCTGCTGCCCGGTGAGAAACGCTGCGTTGATTTTCGAGATGCCAATGGTGTCCCAAAGGTACATTATACTTACTGCTCCATCCGTGGCAGACTTTTGTTCACAGATATGTCCGAATTTCAGGATGGAGCAACCTAGCAGCAGAATAATTGAACCAAGCAAGACGCCAGACGCTCAGATGCAGTGCAGCCCATAGAATTGGGGGTACTCAATCTGATATTCCATCAATCCGGCCTGTCATAAGGCACTCATCTGAGTTTTCCCTCGTATTGATTTTGATAAGATCATTGCCGTGATCGAAGGCATTCCTTGTATCAATGATTTACAAAAGGAATTCGATTGAGGCGCAACAAAAATGCCGCCAGCGCATCCTGTGAAACCCATCACACGGTACGCTGGCGGCTATACTTTTACAGCTTCTGTTCGCTTTTCATGTTTTCACGCAGGCACATCCATCCTCAGTACCGCTCCACACCGTCCTTGGTAACAAGGGCGTAAACGAGGGGGTCTTCCGCGGGCCTCTCTGCGCCATAGGCAAGGCCGCTGCGGTACTCTTCGGCGGCGACCGCATAGGTAGACCGCCATCATCCATGCCGCCATCTGGTAATCGGCCACCTCGCCGCGCACAAAGCCGTTGACGATGGCCTCCAGTTCTTCCCGGCTGTGGGTGCCGCCATTCCGCTTTTTGGCGATCAGATCATAAATACGCATAAGGACTCACTCCAATCGAAATCGTATGACATTCTATCCCAAGTAGAGCAAATTCCGCCCCAAAAGCAAGCAGCATTTTGGGAATTATGCAACAAAAAAGTCGAAAAGCACGATCTCCGTTCCCAAAGACCGTGCTTTTCGGTAGATTTCGTGATTTATCCCATCAGGGTCGTCCAGAGAAGGCTGAACGGCATCACAAGGATGAGGGCAGGCATCAGATCCACCAATGGGACCGATTTGATCTTGGACACTCGGAAGCCAGCCGCCATCGTCAGGATACCGCCGCAGGCCGAGAGATCTGCGAACATGGCCGGGGTCAGCACACCGGCCAGCAGCTTACCGGCACCAAAGACGATGAACAGGATGATGACCTGCGGAATGGGGATCGCACAGATGGCCGCACCCAGCGTCGAAGCGAAGATCATTGCGGTGAAGAAGTCCAGCACCGCTTTCGACATCAGTAGTGACGGGTCGCCGGTGATGCCCTCGGTCAGTGTGCTGTACCAGCCGAAACCGCTGCAACAGAACAGTGCCACTGCCGTGATGTAAAACTCCATGTCGATATGCTCGCCGCCAAGGTGCAGGGCTTTGACGAGCTTATGGAAAAATTTGCTCGTCCAGTGTTCCAGATGCAAACTGTGTCCGATGGTAAAGCCCACCAGAATCGCCAGCACAACTGCCGTCATGCCGGACGCCTTGATGATAGAATTGATGCCAATCGCAATGGAGCAGTAACCGAACAGGGTCGGCAGATTATCTTTCAGGTTCTGCGGTAAGATCTTTCCCAGACCCGTTCCCAGCAGACCGCCGAACAGCACAGCGGCACAGTTCGTCAAAACTCCAATTGGCATACTTCTTCCTCACAGTTCTTTGTTTTTACCAGTCCTTCACTGCACCGTCAAAGGCACGGCGTGCGGCGTTGCTGCCACGCTCGTTGGCAGGATACAGCTCTTCTGCGTCGTCGGCCAGCTCGATGCCGATGCCGGGAGCCTCCGGGATAAGCATACAGCCGTTCTCGAACCGGAGCGGCTCTTTCACCATCTTGTCCTCAGCCCCGTTCAGGCAGAAGCCGGGCAGCTCCTGAATGCCAAGATTGGGGATGGAGGCGCAGATCTGCAGGCAGGCCGCCGTGGACACGGGGCCCAGCGGGTTGTGCGGGATGACCAGCACATCGTGTGCTTCGGCCAATGCGCAGATCTTCTTGCTGGTGGTAATGCCGCCTACAGCGCAGACGTCCGGGCGGACATACTGGCAGGCATGGCGTGCCATCAGCATCTCGAACTCCCGCAGGTCGATGGCGCGCTCGCCGGTGGCGATGGGCACGCCCACCTTGCTGGCGACTTCGGCCATGGTATCCACATTGTCAGGCGGCACGGGATCCTCAAGGATCATCGGGCGGTATGGCTCGACGGCACGGCCAAAGGCAACTGCCTCGGGCAGGGTCATGCCGCGGTGGACTTCCAGCACGAAATCAAAATCCGGACCGACAGCCTCACGGCAGACGCGCACCTTCTCCACTTCCCGCTCAATCCGGCTGGAGTAGAATTCTCCCTTGCCGTCCGTGGAACTGGTGGGTCCATTGCAGAAGATCTTCGCGGCCGTAAAGCCCATCTCCTGCAGCTGCTGGTACTGTTCCGCCAGCTTCTGGTTGTCCTCGGTCAGGTGCATGACCGAAGCGTAGACCCGCACTTTATCGCGGGTCTTGCCGCCCAGCAGCTCGTAGACCGGCACACCCAGAGCCTTGCCCTTGATGTCCCACAGCGCGATGTCGATGGCCGAGATCGCGCTCATGATGACCGAACCGCGGAAATAAACCGACCGCAGGAAATTCTGGTTGAAGTCCTCGATGCGGAAGGGGTCTTTGCCAATGAGGTAATCCGCAAATTTTTCGATGGCAGCTGCCGTCGCCTGCAGATAGCCCCAGTTGCCGGCCTCGCCCAGACCCACGATTCCGGCATCGGTGTAGACCTGTACGAAGAGATAATGTTTTGCAAAGCGCAGCTTTACGTCCGTAATTTTCATAGTTCTTTTCTCCTGTCACGTCACTTTATTATAGATGCTCCCGGAAGAATTTGCAATGAGCATCCAACGCACGCTCCCAGCCGGGCATCCGGTTGGTGGTAAAGCCGTGCATGGCTTCGGGGATACGCTGGGCAGTCACACAGACACCTGCCTCAATGCCGCAGCTCTCGTGGACAGCCGCCGGGAAAGCCTTTTCCGGTGCAAGGCAGTAATCCACATCCCAGACGAGGCAGTTCAGCCGTTCCATCAGGGTGCAGCAGTAGCGGCGGTCACGGTCGGTGCGCCCCTTGATGAAGCCGCCGCCATGGAAATTCAGCAGTAGTGCCGCTTTTGGGGGCAGGGTGTCCGGGCGTTCCTCAAACACATGGATCTCGCAGCCGTTTGCCGTCTCGATCCAGAGTTCGGTCTCTGTGCCGGGCAGGGCAGCCAGCTCTTCGGGGCTGACCGGGCCGAAGCGATCCCGGCTGCGGACTTGATTTGCCATTGCGATTTTTTCTTCCAGAGTCACGGTAACAGCTCCCCTCTTCTGATCAGAATGCAGGGAAAACGGTCATGGTGTAGAAGATGTAAATGAACGGCAGGATCAGGGTGATGAGCGCGCCGCTCTTGAACAGGCTCTTGAGGTCATAGCCGCCATCCGCCATACACATGGGAACGGCAGGAGTTGCCATCGGGGTCAGGAAGGCGGTCAGAGAAGCCGCATTCACCAGCAGAACAAGGCCTGTGGGGTTTGCGCCCAAAGCGGAGCAGGTCAGCAGGCAGATGGGAATAAAGACGGCAGAGACAGAGCGGTTCAGCATGAACTGGGTCAGCAGGAAGGGCACAATGAAGAAGAGTGCGCCGAGGACATAGTTATTGTGCGTGCCGCCGACAACATTGGCCAGTGCGCTGCCGATGAGATCGCCTGCGCCGGTGTTGGTCAGAGCCGTACCCAGAGCCAGAGAACCGACGAAGAGCATCAGCATATCCCAAGGGATGTCGCGCAGGGCAGACTTGGAATCGACTACACCGAACAGAACCATCAGCAGGCTGCCGACCAACGCGACCGACCAAGTGGTGAGGTGGAGCTGAGAGGAGAAGATGAGGCAGAGGATGGTCACAAAGAAGATGACGATACCAATTTTATCGACCAGCGGGCTGAGCTTTTCGGCCTGCTTGCCGGATTTCTTTTCTTCCAGAGCTTCGATGGGGATGATCGGCTGCATCGGGGTAGATTTCGGACCAACGAACAGTGCCCAGAGAGGAACGACAATGAGGACCGGCCAGACGCCGATGGTAAAGTCGATGGGGCGGATGCTCATACCAGCGAAGCCGTAGGTCTCGAGGAAGCCCGTGTACTGACCTGCCATCTGGATGGCCGTTGCCAGCGGAAGGATGCCGCAGCAGGCCACACAGACGACCATGACCGGGAACATATACTGCGAACGGCTGTGTCCGGTCTTATCGCAGAGCGCAGCCAGCAGCGGGCTGACAATGGCGTAAACGACCATCGGGCTGGCGATGAAGTTTGCCAGCAGAACGGCGATGAGGATGTAGCCAAAATAAGCAGTCCTGAAGCTGCCGCGGGTCAGTTTCATGATGCCGTTGCACAGACTGTCGACCACAGAAGTGCGACGGAAACCGGCTGCCACAACAAACATGGTCGCCATCAGCAGGGTGTTCACATTCGAGAAGCCAGCCAGCGCACCGTTTGCGTCGATGCAGCCGGTAAAGTACAGAGCAGCAAGAGAGATCATTGCGGTAAGCCACATGGGGATCTTGTTCAGCATATAGCTGACCAGCGTTGCCGCAAAGATCACCATACAGATGATCATTTGAGTGTTCATAAGTGTTTTCCCTTTCCGTTATTGTTTCACGCTTTTCTCAACACTGAAGTCCGTTGCTGCCCGGGCAGGGGCTCGTTGTGGCTCTATCTTAACAGAAAGTTCTTATTTTGTCGCTGCAAATATTTGTGGATTTTCTTCGAGTTCCGATTGGGCTGTCACCATCTTTGACAGAAAAATCGCAATCAAGCCTTCAAAAGCATCCAAACATTTTCTCTGTAAATTTTGTCAAATATCAGCTCCTGCGCTTGTGCACTTTGCTAATCAGTCCTTTCAAATCCCCCTCATTCATCCATAAATTCGATTTGACACGACAAGTTTTTTGGATTATGCTAAGGTCAATGGGTTTCAGGCAAAAGCTTTTCTGAATTTTTGCCACAGGGAAAATATTTGGATTTGAGGTGTAAAAATGGATTCCGCGAACTACGAACTCGACCTTCCGCGCGAGAACATCCACATCCGCTGTTTTGCGCATAACATCATGAATTACCGCTACCACTGGCATGCAGACGACTACGAACTGAGCATCCTGCTCTACGGTGTGCAGTCCTATTGCCGCGGCTCCGAAAACAGCCTGCTACATGAGGATGACGTGATCCTGACTGTACCCGGCAACGGTCATGCCTCCATGACGCAGGCAGCAGATACCTGCGCCCTTGTTCTGCATTTTTCGGCCGCTGCATTCAAGCCGCTGGTCAAAAAGGGTGTTGTGTATCAGTTCCCGTCCTGCCGTTCCACCGATGCCGACCGGTCTGAGCCGCGCTACCGGGTCATCCGGTTCTACGCCAGCCAGCTGTTCCGCATTTTACAGCAGGGCGGGCCATACGCCCAGCTTGCGGCCAAAGCCACCCTCGAGCTGCTCACCATCCATCTCTGCACCCAGTTCGAGCCAAAAAACTTCAACACCCTGCCGGAGGATCTTGAGCGGCGCGCCATCGCCCGGCGGCTGCTGGAGTATGTGGAGGAACACTATACCTCCAAGCTGACGCTGGAAGATCTGGCTGACTATGCCCAGTACAACCGCACCTACGTTTCCACCCTGTTCAAGCAGATCGTCGGCATCAACTTTCACGAATACCTGACCCGGGTACGGTTCCAGCACGCCCTGAATGATCTTGCCATCACCAACGACAACCTGACCGATATTGCCCTGCGGAACGGCTTTGCCGACCTCAAAACCTTCAACGCCCGGTTCCGCGCCACGCTGCAGCGCACACCGGCTGAATACCGCGCCAGCCTTTCCCCTGATCGGGTCGTAGACGGAATGACACGGCGTTTCCTCGCACCGGACGACCCCATCCTGCAGAAAAAGCTGGCCGAATACACCCACATCGGGATGTTATAGGGCAGAATATTGATCTACGCTTCTGCGGCAGTACGACCTCGCTTCCGGTGGACCGTACACTTACTGCTCCATCCGTGGCAAACTTTTCAACTGCACCTGCTGTACAAGGGACGAAGCCCAGCGGCTGTGTGAAGATTGGCTCGTAAAACAGGACCGCTGCTATATAAACTAAAAAACACCGTCGAGGAAGCCTCCCAAATGGGAAGATTCCTCGGCGGTGTTCGTTTATCGGGTCTGGGTTTTCTCGGTGTTTTCTTTTTCCTCCGCAAAAAATCGTTCTACGTTTTTCTGTGCCCGGACCAGTTCTTGCATCTCGTTCCGTGCCTTGCGGTAGTCCGGGTAAGCGGCTTTCTTCTTGGTCAGTAGCTCTGCAAACTCCGCATCCAACTCCTTGACCTTCGGCAGCTTCTGCAGCCCGGCTTCGTCAAAAGCAGCTTTCGCTGCCTTGTGCAGTGTGATCTCTGCACGATGACCTTCCAGAAAGTGCTTGCTGTATCCGGTCTTTCGGTAGGCATCATAGACTGGTCGCGTCTTGGCGTAGTTGATGATGTGTGCTTTCAGCACCGCAATTTCTGCCAGTCGATTTTCAGAATCTTTAATGGAATCGCCCAGTTCGTGATAGTGAGCAGTAGCAGCATCCACACGCTCCTGCATCTCCTCAATGCTGCCGATTTTATTTTCCTGCAAAAAAATCAGGGTCTTGGACATCTCTTTCAAATTGTAGCGTTTAGCCCACCGTGCATAGCCTTCGCTTTTGCCCTCGGAGAGTTTTGCCTGAATGTCCACCAACAGGTGGAACGGCTGCTCTTTCGGTGGCTGCTTCTGATACGGGCGGTGTTCGGATTCTCCGGCAATGACCGCCTTGATTTCATCTTCACTGTATCCCGCGCCCAGTGTCCGAAAACGGATAAAGCGTTTCTGCCGTGTTCCTTTGACCGAAGTGTACTTTCCCCGTTTGATTTCGTAGCCCTGCTGTTCCAGCTTCTGAAGAAAGCCCTCGAAATTTGCGGGCCTCTCGTTCAGCAGGATGTTGTCGATTACGGCACACAGCTTATCACGATTACTTTCTCTGGGTGGATAAAGGGTGCGCTTCTGCCGCTCTCGGTACGGCTTGATTTCAATAACAGACAGCTGATGTTCCAGACAAATCAAATCGCTCAACCGCTGCACGGCCAGCCCGGATAACAAAAAATCCCGAAATTTTCGGGTGCTGTCCAGCGCAGTGGAGTTGTAGATAATGTGATTGTGGATGTGTTCCCGGTCTGTGTGGGTGGCAACGATAAAAGCGTATTTGCCCTTGGTAAACCGCATGGCAAGTTCATAGCCCACCTTGTTGGCTTCCTCGGCGGTAATCTCACCGGGCTTGAAAGACTGTCGAATTTGATAGGCGATCACATCATTTTTTTGTATGCGCCCAGTGACAAATTCATACTGCCGCTTGGAAAGCATAAATTCTTCGTCTGCGGTCAAGGGGCTGCACTCATAGCTGCTGACCAGTTCTCCCTTGTTCGTTTTGTCAGGATTCTTCGCGTAGTCCGTGCGGCTTTTCAGGCAGGCCGCAACCGACTTGCCCCTGTTTTTGTGCAGAGCAATCAAACGTGTTGCGGCCATCGAACGCCCCCTTTTCTTAAAAATAAATTGGAATTGACTTCAAAATCTGATACACTGGTAAAAATATCTGTGAAAGGAATCTGTCCCATGAAAAAGCACGGACATTATTGTAAAGTCTGCGACGAGTACAAAGCAAATGAAAAGTTTTCGGGCAAAGGTCATACAGCGCACATCTGTAAAAAGTGCGCTGCTCTGCCGCCAGATGTACGCTCTGCGCAGATGATCGAAAACAAGCTGCTTTCTTTGCCATGGAGACTTTCCAAAGAACAAATAAAATGGCTGAACAACAAAGCCCATGACAAGCGGCCTGAGATTCGGAAGCTTGCGCAGGAGCAGCTTGATATGCGCTTCCACCCGGAACGGCTTGCGTCGGATGATGCCGATGAATTTGAAGATTTACTGCTCAATAAGGATGACGAGGACGAAGATGAGTGGTAATCCTTATGCTAATAAAATTTATGTAACCCGCAGTGTTTGACTGCGGGCAGTGTTACAGCTCGGTCAGCTTTGCAAGAATTTGCTTGCTGACGCTGATCAGTTCATCCAACCGGGCGCGCAAATCCTCCAGATCGGCAGTATAAATCTGACCGTTTTCATTGGCTACTTTGGCGTACTGGTTCAGATTGTTGCTACACATCTGCAAAAGATACGCCATCCGGCGCAGCTGCGGCAGATCCAGATGCAGACAATACCCGTCCAGTGCCATCTTGCGCAGATAGGAGCCAATGCTCAGGATGCCGCTGGCTTCCATTTTGTTCCGAATCCGCTCCAATTCCGGCTTGCTGACCCGGAAATGGAGTTGCTGGTCGCGGCGGTCGCTCACCGGGCATCACCATCCTTGTCGTAATAACTGCGGAAGGGCTTCACCGGCTCCGTCTTGTCCGACTTTTCTTCCAGTGCCGCCAGCACCGAGGGGCGGCGAGGGGCATCCTCCTGTTCTTCCTCCTCCTGTTCCGGCTCGTGGCTCTTTTCGTCCACATCCAACTGGGCGTTCAGCTCTGCAAGCCGTGCGGATTTTTCCGCCAGTTCTTCCTCCTGCGGGAAAGGCTTTTCCACCTCAATCTGCGCCGCCGCCCGCTGCTGATACAGGGTGGTCAACTCGTTCTCAGCGGCGGTGATGCGCTCCGGGAAGTTGTTCAGGGAGTTATCCAGACGGATAATGTTGCCCAGAGGGTCGGTGCCCAAGGGCACCGTGTACTTCCGCTGCCCTTTCAAAAGTGCCTGATACTCGCTGCGGAAGGTATCGAACCGCAGGGACAGTTCAAAGCCCCGGTAGCTGCCGATGACTTTTTCTTCGGCGTTTGGCAGTTCAGAACAAGCAAGCACCAGACGCTCACCGGCGGTCTTTTTCTCATCGTAGGTCACGCCCTTGATGGTCATGCCGCAAAACTCCTCCTTGCCCTGCGGGTGGGCAGCGGCAAGCTGTGCATCGGCTTTCAGCCCGGCAATGTGGGCATTCGTTTCCTGAATGTCTGCCGGGAACTTGGTCAGCAGCTTGTCTTGTAGACGAAATTTCTGGCTCTGGTGGTCGGCTTTCAGCACCTTCAGCTTTGCGACCTGCACGTCCAAGTCCATCTTCTCCTTGATGAGCGGATTTCCAGCGCACAGTGCCTTGATTTCCGCATAGGAAAGTGCCTGCTCGTCCACGTCCTCGCAGGAGCGCACCGGAGATTTGGAAGTCATGATTTGGCTGATGAATCGCTGTTTATTCTCAAGGGTCTGAAACAAGTACGAGTCAAATGTCCCTTCCGTGACGTAATTGAACACCCTGACTTCCTTATTCATATTGCCCTGACGGATGATGCGACCATTGCGCTGGGTCATGTCGCTGGGCTTCCAGCCAACATCCAGATGATGCACCGCCACAAGTCGGGACTGCACGTTGGTGCCCGCTCCCATTTTTGCAGTGCTTCCGAGCAAAACTCGCACATCGCCAGAGCGCACTTTGGAGAACAATGCCGCCTTTTTCGCTTCGGTGTCGGCGTTGTGGATAAACTCGATCTCGTTTTCCGGCACACCGGCGGCAACCAGCTTCTTGCGAATGTCATCGTACACGTTAAAGTTGCCGTCATTTTTCGGGGTGGAGAGGTCGCAGAACAAAAGTTGGGTCAACTTCTGCTCTTTGCCCTCCTCCCAGATCTTCAGCACGTTCCGCACACAGACGTTCAGCTTGCTGTTGGGGTCGTCCGGCAGCATGGGATTCATCAGACGAACGTCCAATCCAATCTTGCGACCATCGTTTGTGACGCACAGCATATTGTCCACGGACGCATCCACGGTGCCGGAGTGGATTTCTGCAGCACGTTTGCTCAGTTCCTGCACCATTTCCTTTTGGAGGTCGGACGGTTTTGCCACCACGGTCTCAAACTTTGCCTCCGGCACCGGAAGATGGAGCTGGTCGGATGTTTTAATGTCAGCCACCTCTTTGAACATGGACATCAGTTCCGGGAGATTGAAAAACTTGGCGAACCGGGTGCGGGCACGGTAGCCGGTACCCTCCGGGGCAAGTTCGATGGCCGTGGTCGTCTCACCAAAGGTGGATGCCCAGCAGTCGAAGTGGGTCAGCTTTTTCTGCTGCAAGGTGCTGTATTGCAAGTACCGCATGACCGTGTACAACTCGGTCATGGAGTTGCTCACGGGCGTGCCCGTGGCGAACACCACGCCACGCCCGCCGGTGATCTCATCCAGATAGCGACACTTGCCGAACATATCGCTGGATTTCTGGGCTTCACTGGTGGATAATCCAGCGACATTACGCATTTTTGTCGTGAGGAACAAATTTTTGAACGCGTGTGACTCGTCCACAAACAGACGGTCAATGCCCAACTGCTCGAAAGTAACCACATCGTCTTTACGCTCATCGGAGCGCAGTTTTTCCAGCTTAGTTTCCAGCGTTTTCCGGGTCTTTTCCATCTGCTTGATGGAGAAATTCTCGCCTGCGTGGGCTTTCAGTTCGTTGATGGCTGCAAGTGTTTCATAAATTTGCTCCTGAATGATGCGCTCCTGCCGCTCAAAGGACAGCGGAATGCGCTCAAACTGCGAATGGCCAATGATGACGGCATCGTAGTCCCCGGTGGCGATGCGGGCGCAGAACTTTTTGCGATTGGCGGTTTCAAAGTCCTTGCGCCGTGCCACCAGCAATTTGGCGTTGGGGTAGAGGTTCAGGAACTCCGAAGCCCACTGCTCTGTCAAATGGTTGGGCACCACAAAGAGGGATTTCTGGCACAGCCCCAGCCGTTTTGCTTCCATGGCAGATGCCGCCATTTCGTAGGTCTTGCCCGCACCGACTTCGTGTGCAAGCAGCGTGTTACCGCCATAAAGCACATGAGCGATGGCATTTCGCTGGTGTTCCCGGAGGGTGATCTCCGGGTTCATGCCGACAAAATGGATGTGGCTTCCGTCATACTCACGGGGGCGGATAGAGTTGAACAGTTCGTTGTACTGCTTCACCAGTGCAATGCGCCGCTGAGGGTCTTGCCAGACCCAGTTGGCGAAAGCATCCTTGATGACCTGTTGTTTTTGCTGTGCCAGCATGGTTTCCCGCTTGTTCAGCACCCGTTTGGGCTTGCCCTCGGCATCCTCGATCGTGTCATAGATGCGGACATCTTTCAGGTTCAGGGTCTCCTCCAGAATCTTGTAGGCATTGGCACGGGATGTGCCGTAGGTCTCGGAGGAGATAATATCGCCCCGTCCCGTAGCGGTCTTGCCCTCCACGCGCCACTCTGCGGTATAGGGAGAATAACGCACTTTGACAGCATGGCGCAGATAGTAGGGGATCTGGAATGTCTCGGTCATAAACTTCTGGATAATGTTCGGGTCCAGCCATGTTGCACCCAGCCGCACATCAATTTCAGATGCTTCCAGTTCTCTGGGCTGTGCCTTGGTCAGCGCATCCACATTGACCACAAATTCCGGGTTGGTCTCGGCAGCAAACTGCGCCATCCGCAGCTTTGCCCGGACATCGCCGGACAGGTACTCGTCTGCCATCTGCCAGCCTGCTTCCGGGTCGGTGGGGTCGGCGGCAGGGTCTTTGAAGATCACACCGGAAAGTTCGGTGGTAATGCGCCCGTACTCACCGGGAGTGCCCAGCAGTTCTGCCATATAGGGCAAATCCACTTTGCCATGCTCACCAATAGATACCGCCAACGCTTCGCTGGGGGTGTCCACGCTGGTGACGGTGCGCTCCGGGCGAATGGTGCGCTTGGTGAACATCGCCGCCTTGCTCTTGAGCTGCCCCTGCTCGTCCAGATTTTCCAGTGAACACAGCAGATAATAGGAAGAATCCTGCTCAAACAGCCGCCCGTTTTTGCGGTCGTTCAGCAAGCCATATTTGGCGGTAAAGGCATCGTAGGCGATGTTCAAACGCTCCTGTGTTGCCTTAATATCGGCATCGGGGTAATCCTCCAACTGCTGCTGAATCAGGTCGTTGACGATCTGCCGCAGCTCCACCATGCCGGTGACACGTCCCTTGGCGGTGTCGGACAGTTCCACCTGCGTCATCACGGAGTTTTCCCGGTAGAACACCTCACCGTCCACCACCGTGTAGGAGAAGTTTTTCACATCCGGGTCAGCCGGGAGAATATGCTTCTCGTTTTCGGCATCCGCAATATCTGGTGTTTCTACCTCAACTTCGGCGTATTGCCCCTCAATATGCTGTACTGCTTCTGCAAGTTGGTCGGCAAGGCTGGTGCCCTCAAAGGGCGCAACAGTCAGTTCCTCTCGTCCGTACTGGGTGCTTTCTGCGGTCAGTTCGCCCAGCACCATCTCCGGGTGCTCAACAAAGTAGCTGTTGACAGCAAAGCCATCTTCGGTCTTGCCAAGCTGCACCCATGCAGGTTCAATATCCGCTGGGCGGTCACGCTTCTGCAAAAAGATAATATCGCTGACAACATCCGTACCAGCGTTGGCACGGAAAGCGTTGTTGGGCAATCGAATAGCCCCCAGCAAATCGGCGCGTTCTGCCATGTGCTTGCGGGCGGTGCTGTCCTTGCTGTCCATGGTGTAGCGGCTGG
>ENA-OYYR01000653-OYYR01000653.1-human-gut-metagenome-genome-assembly--contig:-NODE-653-length-15800-cov-5.963862_pt1 | contig 15800 bp, 10 predicted proteins | sample MGYA00244066_ERZ653454 | MGnify/ENA primary metagenome ERZ653454 (study PRJEB26926, sample SAMN06165163) | human gut metagenome | biome: ENVO:00009003; feature: ENVO:2100002; material: ENVO:00002003...
CTATCTTGCAAGAGGTTGGGCCATGCTTGCTACGGTTTAGCGGACAGTAATAAAAAAAAATGCTAAAAAATCCCAATCCATACTGCCATTAACACTATATCAGTTAAAAATCCCCAAATTTAAGAATCCCGGCCTCCGATGAATGGCCCACAAACAAATCATCCGCCTTCAATGTTCAATATGATATAGGTTAACGACTCAGGTTATGAAAAAGAAATTACTCTTCGCCGCATTATCGGCAGTCGTGGCGCTGTCGGCCGAAGCGGCACAGCCGGTGTTCCGGGCACCGGGCCAGGATGCTTGCATACCCCCTACGGCCATTAAATATAAAGTGAACTACCGCTGGGGATTCATCAACACCACGGCGGCATACGGCACGGTCAGGCTCGATGCCACGGGCAACTGTCTGACGGCGTCCCTGGACGGACACAGCATCACGTGGGGAGGCCGGCAATACACGGTGTCCGACACGCTGAAAGTCATCACCATGCCTGGACGCGGACCGCTGTATGCGCGCCAGAACGTGCTGTACCGCGCCGGCTGGTACTCCAAGCCCGTCGTATCGATGCTGAACAGTCCGTCGTACAATCCCCGCGACCCCGCCAACTATCGCACCATCAGCGGCCAGGGTACGCTAAGCGCCTCCTCCAAGACCATGGAGGCCGTGGGAATCAGCTGCGACATGCTCGGAATATTCTATCTGTTCAGGTATATGGATTTCCCGGCCCTGCGCCCGGGCCAGACGCTGCTGATGTCCGTCAATATGCCGCGCACCGGATTGCAGCACGCCATGATCACATATCTGGGTACCGACCAATACAAAGGCTCACCTTCGTATAAGGTCCGCTTTGAGTACACCTACATGGGCGTGCGTTCAGGCTATCCCGTCACCTGTCAGGTGGAACGCTCGTCGCGCATCCCACTCCTGATATCCGCCAGCCTGGACATAGGCAGAATGGAAATGATACGCGAATAGGATACGGGCGCCACTGTTGCCGATGTGCTGATTTTTCATTAATTTTGCGCATTGATTCATACCCGAATATTTGAAGCGATGATAGAAATTGGAACTCCCGGAACACCTTCCGGACGCAAGGCTTTGCTGTTAGGCAGCGGCGAACTTGGCAAAGAGGTGGTGATTGAACTTCAGCGTTACGGTCTGACCGTAGTGGCCTGTGACAAATATGCCGACGCTCCGGCAATGCATGTGGCCGACAAGGCGCATGTGTTCTCCATGCTGGACGGCGACACGCTCCGCAAGGTTGTGGAGGAAGAAAAACCCGACTATATCATTCCCGAAATCGAGGCGATAGCCACGCCCACACTCATCCAGCTGGAGAAGGAGGGCTGGAACGTGGTTCCCACGGCCCGCGCCACCTTCATCACCATGAACCGCCGCGAGATCCGCAAGCTCGCCGCCGAGGAGCTGAAGCTCCCCACCTCGCCCTACGAGTTCGCGGAGACCGAGGAGGAATTCAACGCGGCCGTGCAGCGCATCGGCCTCCCCTGCGTGGTGAAGCCCGTGATGTCCAGCAGCGGCCACGGCCAGAGTCTGGTCAAGACTCCCGACCAGATACACACGGCCTGGGAAATGTCGCAGCAGGAGGGCCGTTCGGGCGCAGGCGCCGTCATTGTGGAAGGCTTCGTTGACTTCGATTACGAGATAACACTTCTGACCGTGCGCCACGTAGGCGGCACATCGTTCTGCGAGCCCATCGGCCACTATCAGGAGCAGGGCGACTACCGCCGCAGCTGGCAACCCCAGCCCATGAGCGACACGGCCATCATAAAGGCCCGCGAGATAGCCGGCAAGATCACCGAGGCACTCGGCGGCTACGGCATCTTCGGCGTCGAGCTGTTCGTAAAGGGCGACGAGGTCATCTTCTCCGAGGTTTCCCCGCGTCCGCACGACACCGGCATGGTCACCATGATATCCCAGCATCTGTCGGAATTCGCACTGCATGTACGTGCACTGCTCGGTCTGCCCATTCCTGAAATCAAGTTCTACGGTCCTTCGGCGTCGCGCGCACTGCTGGCGTGGGGCGATTCCAATGAGGTGGTATTCTCCGGAATGGACGAGGCGCTGGCGTTGCCGGGCACCGACATGCGCATCTTCGGCAAGCCCGAAGTGCACGGACACCGCCGCATGGGCGTCATGCTCGCCACCGGCGACACCGTCGGCAAGGCCGTCCGACTCGTGGACAAGGCCGCCGACATGATCCAGATAACCTGCAAGTAACTTCGGGACGCCGAAGTCAAGGTGTAAAAAAAGTTAAGATAATACCAAGCTCACATACAGCTTCGTTATTATCTTAACTTTTTTAATCCATAAATTTAGAAAAAACTATGCAAGAACAGAAAGCCGGCCGCTATCACGGCATATTGTTTATGGCGCTATTCGCCTGCGCATCCTGCTTCATCGGCGAATGGCAAGTGCTGAAAGCCCTCAGCATCTCACCCCTTATCATCGGTATCGTATTGGGTATGGCCTACGCCAACTCGTTGCGCAACCATCTGCCCGCCACATGGGGACCGGGTATTAAATTCTGTTCCAAAAGCATTCTGCGGTTAGGCATCATCCTTTACGGCTTCCGCCTCACATTCCAGGATGTGGTGGCCGTGGGATTGCCCGGCATCGTTATAGACTGCATCATCGTGGCCGTCACCATCTTAGGCGGCGTCATGGTGGGCAAATGGCTGAAGATGGACAGCGACATCGCGCTGCTCACCTCCATCGGCTCCGGCATCTGCGGCGCGGCCGCCGTCTTGGGCGCCGAAGCCACCATCAAGACCCAGCCGTACAAAACCGCCGTGGCCGTGGCTACGGTAGTGATATTCGGCACCCTCTCCATGTTCCTCTACCCCATCGGCTACCGGGCCGGCATCATCGACCTGACGCCCGACCAGATGGGCATCTTCTCCGGAGCCACGCTCCATGAGGTGGCTCATGCCGTAGGGGCCGGCAACGCCATGGGCGACGAGATAGCCAACGTGGCCATCATCACCAAGATGATACGTGTCATGCTGCTCGTGCCGGTATTGCTGATTCTCGGCTGGTGGGCCGCCGCTTCCGCACGCAAGCGCCTCAAGACCGCGAATGCCGGAGAGTGTGACGCCGCCGACGGTACGGCCAAGACCGGCAAAGGCAAGGTGCAGGTTCCATGGTTCGCCTTCGGCTTCCTGCTGGTGATCGGTTTCAACTCCCTTGACCTCCTGCCGGCTCCTGTAGTAGGCTGGATCAACGACTTCGACACCTTCCTGCTCACCATGGCCATGGCCGCCCTCGGTGCCGAGACCAGCTTCGACAAGTTCAAGCAAGCCGGAGCCAAGCCCTTTGTGCTCGCCACCATCCTGTACGTCTGGCTCCTATTCGGCGGCTACCTCCTCACCAAGCTCCTCACTCCCGTCCTGGCCTGAATCCGACCGTAAGCCTCGCTGAAGCTCGCCGCTTTTACAAAACACAGCCGAGTTATAATGAAAAAGTCCGCAAGTCAATGACTTGCGGACTTTTTCTCAGTCGGGGTGACAAGATTCGAACTTGCGACCTCACGCCCCCCAGACGCGTACTCTAAACCTACTGAGCTACACCCCGTTGTGGATTTCGGAAAATCGGTACTCAATGACCAGTATCAGGAAGCGACATGCAGCGCGCTGTGGCTGACTATGTGGGGGATGCTTCCAATACCTTTCCGAAAGCGAGTGCAAAGTTACAACCATTTTCCCGAATCTCCAAATTTTTAATGATTATTTTCGCAAGTTTTTTATTCAAAACCTTAGTAAAAGCACTAAACAGGCTTCATTACCCTCTGACTTGCTGTTTTTTACGCCTTCACCATGAGGCGTAGCCCACGGCCCGGGGTCGACGGCGACGGGCGTAGTCACAGGCTATATACGCGGCAGGCTCGCACGGGTCCATCTCGTGAAACGCCACATGCAAGGCAATGGCTCTGGTCATCAGCAGATCGTCGTGCGCGCCGGCTATCGCGCCGAAGCTCCCGTTCTGCCGCCGCTCATAGGTCAGGTATTCGTCCAGACACATCCCGTCGCGCTCCACATACAGCCCCTCCCTTATCACCTTCACCAGCGTGGCTATCACCATCGGCTTGGTAGCGGCGTTGGTGTGGAAGCCGTACCTGGCGGGCGCTCCCTGCGCCACGGCCTCAGGACTCGGACGTCGGGCATACAGATTGTCGTATATGTCGCGCAGCCGGTTCAGCAGGTAGCAGGACTGGTCGCCGTCCACGCTGCGGTCGGGGTCGTGTGTCTCAAGCGTGTTGCTTTCTATCACCAGCAGCGCGTTGTCATAATAAGCCGCCGCCATCGCCGCCTTCCAGCCCAACAGGTCGAAGTCCGTGTGGCCGCGCCACTGGGCCACCACCTCCGGGCCCTCGCCGCGTGTCATGGGCAGACGGTCCAGCACCACGATCACGCTCCAGTCCGCCTTCAGGCTGCGGCCTCCCACGTCCACGGCCACCACATAACGCCGGTCGTACCCGTCGCGCTCCGGCCGGCGCCATATACGCCACTCGCCGCCCGACAGCGGCATGAAACGCACCCGCTCCAAGGCATCGTGCAGCTCGTCGGCGCTCCGGTGTCCGTAATCGAACGGCACGCCGTTTTCGGCCGGCATGTCTATGTCGCCGAGTTCCGGCTTCAGTTGTGTGCCGGGCCGCAACGCCTCCACCTTGTATTTATCGAATACACGGGCGCCTGAATGCACGAAAGCCTCCACGTCGTCGCTGGGATACTCGGCGGCCATCAGCGCGTGGTCGCCGTATTTGGAGCGTTCGGCCACATACCAGTTTATACCCTCCAATGTGGCGCCCTGCTCCCACAGCCACCACAGATAGGCTCCGGGCTGGCGGCGGTCGCTGGTCGAGGTCTCGGCATGGCGGTTGTCGTAAAGCCACTGCGCGAACTCCCCGGGTTTGCGCAGCGGCAGCATATATTGCGCTATGTGAAACCACGGCACGAACAGGCACTCGAACTGAGACTCTCCCCGCCGCGCCGCTTCGTATTCGCGATGGAAGAAATTGCCTGTGCCGTTGGCCGTCGATTCATATACTATCATTGTCATAGGTTCGTACAGCACGCCCGAACAGGCGGAACGGAGTATCTGCTCCGGCGTCTTGCCCAGCGTGGACTTCCAGATACCCACCTCCGAGCAATGCACCAGGCTGTAGTCGCCGCCGCGGCATGAATCGGGACGCTCGGCGGTGCCCACCTTAATCTTGGCGTTACGCTCGTCGATGCGGAATATGCTGCGGCTGCGGCCCACGTTGCTGACGTGCAGTTCCTGACGATACTCGCCGGCCTCGTCGGTCAATCCCTTGACCAGACGGTCGAACATATCCTTGATTTCGTCGGTGCATGCCGACTGATGCGCTATTATCAGCGAGTTCAGGCTCTTGCATTGCATCAGCTGCAGCCATGCCATGTACAGCTGCACACAAGTGCTTCCGCCCCACTGCCTGGCTTTAAGCAGGATGAGGCGTATGGGCCGACCGCCCTTGCGCATCTTCTCCAGCGCGTCCACCAGCCGTCGCTGAGCATAATTAAGACGGAACGGGATGTCGTCACCGCCATGTTTGTTCTTGATGCGGCCGCGCGTCGCAGCCCAGTAGGCGAAGTCATTGGCGGCACGCACCTCGTCCTCGGCTCCCTCCAGCCGCGGCTCGGTGTAGATACGAGACACGCGCGTCCTCCGACGCGCGTTCTCCTTCACCATCTTCTTGATGATTTCATTCATAGTGATATACGGTTAGTGATTGTTGATTTCCTGCTTGGTGCCCCGACGCAGTTCGGCATTCCGTTTCATGATGCGCGACACGATGACCATGGCGCTTTCCGGTGTAAGATAGAATTCCGGGGCCTGCGAATTTACGGCTTCAAACACGGCGTCACTGAGATGATGACCGGGATTCTCCTCGCGCCAGGCCATGACACGGCGGCACAATTCCCGGTACATCTTGCTCCGAAGCGGGACCGACTTCCAGTCCTGGTCCTCGCCACGCAGCATCTTTGAGATTACCTCGGCTGCTCGCCGCTCGCTCACCCAAAACCGGCTGCACGGCTGCATCACAGCCCGCGCGTACACATCGGTCATAGACTTGCAGCGTGGATCCATCACCAGACGACGGACAGCGCCCAACAGTTCCTTGTTGCGCGCTTCCGTAAAATCCGATGTCGAACCTGCTTTCTTCATAACGGTAGCAAAGGTACAGCAGCACACTGCCACTTCTCTGCATACCGTTCTTAATATTTGTTAACGACTACTGGGATGACGACGTCCACGTCGTCAACCTCTGGGCGGTGGGGACACCGCCCCTCCGGTTGTCATCAGAACCGGGTTCCGAAATTTCCTGAATTCTGCCTGAAGCGCCCGCCGCCACGGCGGCCGCCGTTCTCCTCGAACGGATTGGCGGTCGGATCGAAGTAGTCTTCATCCTCCTCCTCGTTCTCGCCGTATTGCTGGCCTTTCTTCTTGCCGCCGGTCTTCTTGGGAGTCTTGGGCTTGTTCTTCAGCACGGCCTTGGGTTTCTGTGCGTCAATCGGCGTGCCGAACACATCCCAGGTCTCCTCCTTATCCCAGTTCTTCTTGATGTTCACCACCTTGGGATAGTAATATACCAGGTCGGGCTGCAGCCCGGACTCATAGTCTCCGGTGTCGAACTGGCCGTTGCCGTCGTAGTCCTCCACTACCCTGGCATAATATTTTCCGGGGGCGAGGAAGGGGAAGAAGGCCCTGCCGTTCTCCACGACGGCCAGCCGCAGAGGTTTGTCGGAGGCGTCCAGCAGTTCCACGAATGCCGGTATGCCGGGGTCGAGACCCGTCATATTGAATGTCAGGGTGCAATAGTCGCCGGGCGTGAGTGTCGAGAACTCGGTATTGAACGGCATTGTCGTCTTGCCGTATATATCGGTGCCGGCCACCGAGTCCACCTCCAGCTTATATTTCGCGCCGTAATCCCAGGGATAGTCTATGGTCAGGCTGCGAGGCGCCAGAGTGTCGGCGGCCGTTATCCTGAGACCCTTTGTCAATGGCTCCCATACCGTATCCTTCTGGACCAGCAGATGTATCATCGCCGTGTCAAGACGGGCCAGCGGCGTGGCCGATTCTATCACCAGCGGCTCGTAGACGGCCTGTTTGCTTTCGCCCAGCGACTTGAAGGTGGTGGTGATGCGCGCCAGCGAGTCGGTGGCTGATATCTTCTCCTTTTTCTTCTTCTTTGGCTGAGGCAGTTTCTTCTTGATGAACTTCAGCGTGTCGATCACATCCTGCGGTGCCTTGCCGCGCTCTATGCGACGGTACGACACGGCCATGAAGATCGAGTCGCGGCTTGCCAGCTCCGGATTGAGCCACATAGTGATGGAATCGCGTTCCTCGCGGCTTTCCATCACGGGCATCGGGCCGTCATAGTCCAGGATGCGCATGTCGGGATAGCGCGTGGCCGGCGCGTTCATCTTCAGGAACAGTTTGTTGGAGTCGTTGCGCTCGTATTTGGAGGGGAACTGCACTATTCGGTCGGACACGAACGTGCGGATCAACACGTCGTTGGGCAGATAGCGCGTGCGCATCCGCTGCTTTACGGTATCCACCTGGCCCAGTTCATCATATAATGTGTCCACGGCCTCCACCAGCTCGGTCGAGGGCGTGACGGCCACGTCATAGAAACCCACCTCCTCGCGGTCGCTGCTGAACATGAAATCACCGTCGGTGTCCATGATGGCGAATACGCGGTAGTCGCCCGGCGCCAGGCCACGGATTATGAAGCGTCCGGTGTCGTCGGCCTTGGCCACGCGCAGCAGCGGCGTCTTCATGAACACGGAGTCGTTCTTCATCACCGAGTCGGGATAGTTGGGATGCACTCCCACCAGGATGCCGGGGCGCGGCTCCAGGTCGCGGGCGCCGAACACGCGGCCGGCAATGCGCAGCGAGTCCAGGTCCGGGCCGGTGGAGAACGTGTAGGTGAATCCCTGCAGCTTGTTGTTCTCGTTATTGTCCTCGATGGCGTCGGCGAAATCCACCGTATATGTCATGTTGGGCTGCAGGGAGTCGAAGCGTATGGTCACGTTGCGCCCCTGGCTCTGCACGCGGGGCGGCCGGCCGGCCGGCGACACCACCACCTTGGAGAAGGCGTCCTTGACGTTGACCAGCTCGTTGAAGGTCAGCGTCATGTCGGTGCGCGTCACGTCGCGCGCCCCCGGCGCCGGATTGGCACGCACCAGATATGGCGGGTCCTCGTCGCGCGGGCCGCCCGACGGATTGCCCACATTGGCGCAGCCGGCCCAGAACAGACCGCACAGCGCACCCAATACTATATGACTTGCTCGTATTTTCATCTTCCTGTGCACGGGTTTTCACCCTTTTATCCTTTTCGAACGCCAAAAATACATAAAAAGTAGCAGAAAATAAATATTTGCAAGCTGAAAAAAGTAACCCGACACTAAATTATCGCGCCGGCCATGCCGGAGCGGTGTTTGTGCCGTGCGTTGACATTTATAAACAACTGTAAATTAAATAAATACAAAAATAACAATCAAACAATGCAGAACAAAGGGTTTATAAGCACCATTGCTATTCTGTTGGTTTTGATATGCGGATTTTATCTCAGCTTCTCGATTGTGACGAGCAATTACGAGAAAAAGGCGAAGGAATACGCTGTCCGCATGTCGAAGACCAGCGATGAGACGAGCGATGCCTACAAGCAAAGCCTGAAACAATTTAACGACTCCATCGACAAGGAAAAGGTCTACTTAGGCTACACCTACAGCCAGGTACGCCAGATGGAAGTGGGAATGGGCCTTGACCTCAAGGGCGGTATGAACGTGGTCCTTGAGATATCGGTACCTGACCTGTTGCGTCAGTACGCATCGGGCGACGCACAGCTCAAACAGATAGACGAGGCTATCCGCAAGGCGGAGGCAGCCGGCGCCAGAAGCAACGAGAAGGACTTCATCTCGCGCGTGGCAGCCAACATACAGCCGGGCGCAATGTCGGGACTCTTTGTACGCGAAGGCGAGTTCCTGGGCCAGCTCAAGAGCGGCGCCTCCAACCAGGAGGTGACCGAGGCCCTGCAGAAGCAGGTCGACTCGCAGGTGGACGCAGCCTTCAACATCTTCCGCACACGTATCGACCAGTTCGGCGTCGTATCGCCCAACATCCAGAAGCTGCAGGACAAGAACGGCCAGGTGCTTCTCGAGCTTCCGGGCGTCAAGGAGCCGGAGCGCGTCACCGAGCTGCTGAAGTCCAGCGCCAACCTGGAGTTCTACGAGGTCTACAACTATAACGAGATACAGAACGAGCTGGGCCGTCTGGCACAGCTTCTGGCCAACGACACCGTACAGAGCCAGAACCTGTACGCGCTGCTCGGCGGCGTACAGCGCAGCGGCAGCCCCGTCGTAGGCATGGTCACTCCGGCCAACCGCATGCTGGTCGACTCGCTGATGAACACCGAGACCGCCAAGAAGACGCTGCCCGCCGACCTGACCCTGATGTGGAGCGTGAAGCCCACGGAGTTCCCCCGCACCGACGCCAAGGGTAACGTGATCAAGAAGGCCGACGGCTCCGACATGACCGACGCCTACTGGGAGCTGGTGGCCCTCAAGGGCGACGCAGTGCTGGAGGGCGACGCCATCACTTCGGCAAGCTCCGAGTACGACAACATGCAGGGCAACATGGTCAACATGAAGATGAACGACCGCGGCGCCAAGGACTGGGCCACAATCACCCGCAACAACCTGGGCCGCAGCATCGCCATCGTGCTTGACGAGCATGTATACTCCTTCCCCAACGTCAACAGCGAGATCACCGGCGGCTCGTCGCAGATCACCGGTAACTTCACCCCCGAGGAGGCCAACGACCTCAGCAACGTGCTTAAGAGCGGCAAGATGTCGGCCAAGGTCAACGTCGTGTCGAACAACGTGATCGGCCCGAGCCTCGGCGCCGAGGCCATCCAGATGGGCTTCATCTCGTTCATCGTGGCAATCCTGCTGCTGATGGTGCTGATGGTGGCGTACTACGGCTGGATTCCCGGTCTGGTGGCCAACGTCGGACTGATGCTGAACCTCTACTTCACATTGGGTATCCTCGCCTCGCTGCAGGCCGTGCTGACGCTGTCCGGTATCGCCGGTATCGTGCTGGCATTGGGTATGGCGGTCGACGCCAACGTGCTTATCTTCGAGCGCACCAAGGAAGAGCTCAAGACCGGCAAGAAGCTGCGTCAAGCCATCTCCGAGGGTTACTCCAACGCATTCTCGGCTATCTTTGACGGTAACCTCACATCGGTCATCACCGGCGTGATCCTGCTTATCTTCGGTTCGGGACCCATCAAGGGCTTCGCCACCACGCTGATCATCGGTCTGGTCTGCTCGTTCTTCACCGCAGTGTTCCTGACGCGCATCGCCTTCGACCTGATCACCAAGAACGGCCGCAACGCCAACATGACCTTCACCACCGCGCTGAGCCGCAACTTCCTGTCCAACCCCAAGATCAACTTCATGGGCCAGTGGAAGGGCGCCGCAGCCGTATGGGTGGCACTTATCGTGATCGGCATCGCCAGCCTCGCCATCCGAGGCATGAACCAGGGCATCGACTTCTCAGGAGGCCGCAACTATGTGGTGCAGTTCGACAAGAACGTTGACCGCGGCGCCATCGAAAGCCGTCTGGGCGAGCTGTTCCAGCAGAAGGCCAACGACAAGACCGTCTCCACACAGGTCATCACCATCGACAACCCCTCCAAGCTGCGTATCTCAACCAGCTACAAGATCAACACCGAGTCCGAGAACATCGAGGAAGAAATAGCCGACATCCTGTACGAAGGACTGCGTCCCGAGCTCACCACCAACGGCAAGGTGATGGACCGCAACTCATTCGCCATCGCCGACGAAAGCCAGGGTATCATCTCCGTTCAGAAGGTAGGTCCCTCCATGGCCGACGACATGAAGCGCGACGCATACTGGGCAGTGGGTATCGCGCTGGTATGTATGTTCCTGTACATCCTGCTGCGTTTCCACAACGTGGCCTTCTCCATCGGCGCCCTCTCGGCCGTGGCCCTGACATCGTTCCTGATCATCGGATTCTACTCCGTATGCTGGGGCTTCCTGCCGTTCTCGATGGAGGTTGACCAATCGTTCATCGCCGCCATCCTGACCATCATCGGTTATCAGATCAACGATACGGTGGTTGTGTTCGACCGTGTGCGCGAGATGATGAAGCTCTACCCGAAGGAAGACCGCTTCACCACCTTCAACCGCTCGCTGAACCAGACCTTGAGCCGTACGGTGATGACGTCGTTCTCCACCCTGCTGGTGCTGCTGTGCATCTTCTTCCTGGGCGGCGACACGATCCGTTCGTTCACATTCGCCATGATCTTCGGTGTGGTTGTGGGTACATTCTGCTCGCTCTATTGCGCCGCCCCGATCGCTTACCGCGTGATGAACGCATTCGGCAACAAGAAGAAAAACCAGACCCCCGACGGCAAGCCCGCCCTGCAGGGCAACCGCCGCTTCCAGTAATCCGGTCTGTAACCTATAATCAAAGCGTGCCTGACTTCGGTCCGGCACGCTTTTTTTAATTTTTATGGCGAAATATTTCCTCAATTGTCAAAAGTTGTGTAAATTTGCGAAATTAGACGCGGTACCCTGTTTTGAGTACTGCTCTGATTACGCGAAATTACGTTGACCGAACCCGAAATCAACATATAAAAACAAACAAATAATACAGAACATCTATGTGGTTATTCAACTCATCCGTAGGACGTAAGTTTGTGATGGCCCTGACGGGCGCATTCCTGATCGTCTTCGTAACCTTCCACTGTCTGATGAACGCTGTCGCCATCGTATGGCCCGCCGCCTACAACTCCATCTGCGAGTTCTTAGGCGCCAACTGGTATGCGCTGATCGGCTCCCTCGTCATCGCAGTGTTCGTAGTTCTCCACATCGTGTACGCCTCCATTCTGACCATTCAGAACCAGAAGGCACGCGGCAAGCAGGCATACGCCGTATCGAAGCGTCCTGCCACAGTGGAGTGGTCCAGCAAGAACATGTACGTTCTTGGCGTCGTAGTGCTGGCGTTCCTCGCAGTGCACCTTATCCAGTTTTGGGCAAAGATGCAGCTTCAGGAGGTGCGCGGCGTCGACACCGAGTTCCCGCCGGCCGCCGGCACGCTGTTCCTGCAGCTCGCTTTCGAGCAGCCCTGGACCCTTATCGTTTACGCCATCGGCTTCATCGCCCTCTGGTTCCACCTCAACCACGGCTTCTGGTCGATGTTCCAGTCGGTGGGCTGGGACAACTCCGTTTGGATGCCCCGCCTCAAGAAGATCAGCTGCTGGTGGGTTTCCATCGTGATCCTCCTGTTCCTGGCCGAGGGAGTCGTATTCACCGTACGCGCCCACGACAAATACTATCTGAAGAACGAGACTCTGCGCTCGCAGTATAAGGATATGATCGTGCCCATGATCGAGAAGGACTTCGGTCCCGACGCCGCACAGCTCAGCATGAACATCAAGCTCAGCCCCTACGAGAACGTATCGATGGGCCTGCGTCAGATGAACCAGCAGATGAGCCAGCAGGTTGAGCAGCTCAAAAGCCCCGAGGGACAGCAGTACATGCAGTCCAACCCCGATGCCAAGGACCAGCTCGAGAAACTGGAGAAGCAGCAGAAGTGCGTCGAGAACGCCGTCAAGCTGTTCGACTACCTCGAAAGCGCCGACAACAAACCCGCAACCAACATGATGCCCGCCCAGGGCCAACCCTATTAACTATTCCAAGCATTATGGATCAAAACGTAAAAGTAATGGCCCCGGCCGACTCCAAGATACCGGAGGGACCCGTAGCTGAGAAATGGACCAACTACAAGGCACATCAGAAGTTGGTCAATCCGGCCAACAAGCGCCGTCTTGACATCATAGTTGTGGGCACAGGTCTGGCAGGTGCATCCGCAGCCTCCACGCTGGCCGAGCTCGGCTTCAACGTGCTGAACTTCTGCATTCAGGACAGCCCCCGCCGCGCTCACTCCATCGCGGCACAGGGCGGTATCAACGCAGCAAAGAACTATCAGAACGACGGCGACTCCGTCTATCGTCTGTTCTATGACACCGTCAAGGGCGGCGACTACCGCGCCCGCGAAGCCAACGTGTACCGTCTGGCCGAGGTGTCGAACAATATCATCGACCAGTGCGTGGCACAGGGCGTACCCTTCGCACGCGAATACGGCGGCCTGCTGGCCAACCGTTCGTTCGGCGGCGCCCAGGTATCGCGTACGTTCTACGCCAAGGGCCAGACCGGCCAGCAGCTGCTGCTCGGCGCATACTCCAGCCTGAACCGCCAGATCCAGGCCGGCAAGGTAAAGAGCTACAACCGCTACGAGATGCACGAGCTGGTGCTGATCAAGGACAAGGACGGCGTGGAGCGCGCACGAGGCATCATCGCCAAGAACCTGGTGACCGGCAAGTTCGAGCGCTTCGCCGCTCACGCAGTGGTTATCGCCACCGGCGGATACGGCAACACATACTTCCTTTCCACCAACGCCATGGGCTGCAACTGCTCGGCCGCCATGGCATGCTACCGCAAGGGCGCATACTTCGCCAACCCCGCTTACGTGCAGATTCACCCCACGTGTATCCCCGTTCACGGCGACAAGCAGTCCAAGCTGACCCTGATGTCGGAGTCGCTGCGTAACGACGGACGCATCTGGGTGCCCAAGAACATAGAGGACGCCAAGAAGCTGCAGAGCGGCGAAATCAAGGGAAGCGACATCCCCGAACAGGACCGCGACTACTATCTGGAGCGCCGCTATCCGGCATTCGGCAACCTGGTGCCCCGTGACGTTGCATCGCGCGCCGCCAAGGAGCGCTGCGACGCCGGCTACGGTGTCAACAACACCGGTCTGGCCGTGTTCCTCGACTTCTCCGAGGCCATCAACCGTCTCGGCATCGACGTGGTGCGTCAGCGTTACGGCAACCTCTTCGACATGTACGAGGAGATAACCGACGTCAACCCCGGCGAGTTCGCCTGCGAGGTGGACGGCGTGAAGTACTACAACCCCATGATGATCTATCCCGCCATCCACTACACCATGGGCGGCATCTGGGTGGACTATGAGCTGCAGACCAGCATCAAGGGTCTGTTCGCCATCGGCGAGTGCAACTTCTCCGACCACGGCGCCAACCGTCTGGGCGCATCCGCTCTGATGCAGGGTCTGGCCGACGGTTACTTCGTGCTCCCCTACACCATCCAGAACTACCTGAGCGACCAGATCACCGTTCCTCACTTCAAGACCGACACCCCCGAGTTCGACGCCGCACAGGCCAAGTGCGAGGCCGAGGAAGAGAAGCTGATGAACATCAAGGGTCACCGCTCGGTAGACTCCATCCACAAGGAACTGGGCCACATCATGTGGGAATACGTAGGCATGGCCCGCGACAAGGAGGGTCTGGAGAAGGCCATCGGCGAGCTGAAGAACCTGCGCAAGACTTTCGAGACCGAGCTGTTCATCCCGGGCGTGGCCGGCGACGGCATGAACGTGGAGCTGGACAAGGCGTTCCGTCTCCAGGACTTCATCACCATGGGCGAGCTCATCGCTTACGACGCGCTGAACCGCAACGAGTCCTGCGGCGGACACTTCCGCACCGAGTATCAGACCGAAGAGGGCGAGGCCAAGCGTGACGACAAGGACTACTTCTACGTAGCATGCTGGGCTTACGAGGGCAGCGACAACAAGGCCCCCGAACTCATCATGGAGCCCCTCGAATACGAAGCAATCAAAGTGCAGACCCGTAACTATAAGTCATAAGAGAAGATGGAAGACAATATAATGAAAGTAAACCTTCGGGTCTGGCGTCAGCGCGGTCCCAAGGAAAAGGGAGAATTCGTGACATACACCGATGTCGAGACCACTCCCGACACATCGTTCCTGGAGACCCTCGACATTCTGAACGAGCGTCTGATTGAGAACGGCGAGGAGCCCATAGTGTTCGACCACGACTGCCGCGAGGGCATCTGCGGCATGTGCTCGCTCTATATCAACGGTCATCCCCACGGCCCGGCCACCGGCGCCACCACCTGCCAGCTCTACATGCGTCGCTTCGCCAACGGCGAGACCATCACCGTCGAGCCCTGGCGTTCGGCCGCGTTCCCCGTCATCAAGGACCTGATGGTGGACCGCAACGCATTCGACAAGATCCAGCAGGCCGGCGGTTACGTATCGTTCAACTGCGGCGGCGCCCAGGATGCCAACGACCTGCCCATCTCCAAGGTGCAGGCCGACGAGGCTATGGATTCCGCCAGCTGCATCGGATGCGGCGCCTGCGTCGCTGCCTGCAAGAACGGTTCCGCAATGCTGTTCGTCAGCGCCAAGATCTCCCAGCTGTCACGTCTGCCCCAGGGCGCCGTCGAGAAATATCGCCGCGCAATGGCTATGGTGTCCAAGATGGACGAGCTCGGTTTCGGAAACTGCACCAACACCGGTGCCTGCTCCGCCGAGTGCCCCAAGAACATCAAGATGGCAAACATCGCGCGCATGAACCGCGAATTCATCGCAGCCAAGTTCCGCAAATAACCGGTCGCTCAGCGACTGCCAAGCGAGGGCGTGCCTTACGGCGCGCCCTCTTTTTTAATCGGGATTAATCGGGATTTTATCAAGATTTATCTGGATTAATCGGGATTTATCGGGATTAATCGAGTTAATCGGGATGATTCCCGATTTTCGGGGATAGTTATCTTTTTGACACTTTTTTTGCATTATAAATTATTACTGTCCGCTAAACCGTAGCAAGCATGGCCCAACCTCTTGCAAGATA
>ENA-OYYR01000673-OYYR01000673.1-human-gut-metagenome-genome-assembly--contig:-NODE-673-length-15452-cov-13.961746_pt1 | contig 15452 bp, 8 predicted proteins | sample MGYA00244066_ERZ653454 | MGnify/ENA primary metagenome ERZ653454 (study PRJEB26926, sample SAMN06165163) | human gut metagenome | biome: ENVO:00009003; feature: ENVO:2100002; material: ENVO:00002003...
GCTGCCAAATCATCGACGATGCCCCCTGCGGCGTGGACATGCTGCTGCGATTCACCGGCACTTGCCTGACGGTGCAGGCGCGCAAATCCTTCGACCCGGCAACGAATGCATACGAGGGCGTGGCGACAGGGTACGCGGAGTGAAGGGACACGAACCAGAGGCTCACCTGAAAGGGAAGCTGTCAGCGCAATCTGACTGAGGGGTTAGAGCGGCGGGGGACAACCCCTCCGGCGCTGATGCGCCACCTCCCCTTGCAGGGGAGGCTTGGGTTCTTTTCCGCACAGGAAAAATCCATATAAATAGGAAACTTTTCGTTTAGAACGACTTCAGGAGGAAAGGCGCAATGACGGACGAACTGTACCTCCCCGACCAAGGCGACGGCAGCTACCGCAATCCCGTGCTGTGCTGCGACTACTCCGACCCCGACGTGATTCGCGTCGGCGACACCTACTACATGACGGCATCCTCGTTCAACTATGTACCGGGGCTGCCGATTCTGACCTCGGCGGATTTGGTCAACTGGCGGCTGGTGAACTACGCGCTGCCCAACATCCCCGAACCGGGCTACGAAATCCCCCGCCACGCGTGCGGCGTGTGGGCGCCCGCCATCCGCTGGCACGATGGATTTTTCTACATCTATTACGGGATGCCGGACGAGGGCATCTACATGGTGCGCGCGGCGGATGCCTGCGGGCAGTGGGACGCGCCGAAGCTCGTGCGGGCGGGCAAAGGGCTGATTGACCCCTGCCCTTTCTGGGACGACGACGGTAGGGCGTACGTCATCCACGCCTACGCGAACAGCCGCATCGGGTTCAAGAGCCGAATCGGTATCTTCCCGATGAGCGCGGACGGCACGCACGCCATCGGCGAGGACAAATTCCTGTTCGACGGCACGGCAAATCACCCGACGATTGAAGGCCCGAAGGTCTACAAGCGGGATGGTTGGTGCTACATCTTTGCTCCCGCGGGCGGCGTGGCGACGGGCTGGCAGACGGTGCTGCGCAGTCGGCGGATTGACGGCGAGTACGAGGACAGAATCGTCCTGCGGCAGGGGAACAGCCGCGTCAACGGGCCGCATCAGGGCGCGTGGGTGACGGCGGCGGATGGCAGCGACTGGTTCATCCACTTCCAGAGCCGCGGGCTGTACGGGCGCGTCACCCACCTGCAGCCGATGGCGTGGCAGGCGGACGGCTGGCCGATTATCGGCGAACCCGTGGCGGGCGAAACGTACGGCACGCCGGTGGAAACGTGGTGCAAGCCGTCACAAACGCATCAGCCGCCGCTTTCGCTGCAATGCAGTGATGATTTTGCGGATTCGCTGGGGCTGCAATGGCAGTTTATGGGCAATTGGCGCGCGGATTTCTATGCTGTGGACGGCGGATTGACGCTTGCCGCCCTGCCCGCGCCGAACGGGATTTTGTGGAACTGCCCGCATGTGCTGACGCAGAAAATCGCCGCGCCCGCCTTCACGGCGGAGGTGACACTGGATGCCCGCGCGCTGCAAATCGGCGAGCAGGCGGGCTTCGGGCTCATCGGCGGGCAGTACGCGTACATCGCCCTGCGGCGGACGGCGGCGGGGATGCGACTGGTTTTCGTGCAGTCGGACGGCGAGGCGCATCAGGAGCGGGTGTGCGAGGAAATCGACGCGCCAGCGGAGCAGCTTGCCCTGCGGATGGTGCTTCAGCCGACGGGGGACGACACGGCGCGCGCGGCGTTTGCGTATCAGCATCAGGGGGATTGGCGGCGCTTCGGCGAGCCGTTCAGCCCTGCGCGGCACACATGGGTCGGCGCGCGGATGGCGCTGTTTGCGATGTCGCTGGACGGCGAGAACCACGGCGGCGCGGGAAAATTCGGGCCGTTCCGGGTGACGAAAGCGTGACGATGTAACCTCTTGCCGCAACTTGGCGCGGCGGATGCAACGGGGAAAATCCGGCGCGCGGGCGAAAAGGGAGCCTCAGGGGCGGGGACAATGTCATTTAGTTAAAAGTGAACAGTGAAAGTCAGCACACAGAATCAGTAAAAAAGACTCTGTGTGCTGATTTTAATGAAAAGAGGGTAAAGGAAATAAAGCGGAAAAAGAAATCCGCGAAAAGGACTATTCAAAAGCAAGAAATTATGATACTCTATAAGCGAAGCTGACCGAAGATTTCGGGGAAAACTTACGAGAAAGCATTCTGCCGGGGCGAATAGGTGAGATGTACCTCATAAGTAAGGCTTCAACATCGGGTGGACTGATTTTGCCTCGGAAGAAACGCAGACAAACATGTACTGCATCAGAAAAAGAAACTTTGTAAGCGTGTTTCTTTTTCCCTTGCCGAATGACTACGGATTATGTAATCATTTGGCAGAAGTTGTACATGATGAGTTTTGCAAAAACTTCTTGGTAAATGAAGTCCACCTTTTTTGAATGAAGATGCAATAAAGTCACGGAATATTTCAGTTCACGAAAGGAAGTTTCAATACCCCAGCGCATCGCGTACAAGTGCTTAATTTCCTGAATAGGAAACGCATCTTTATCAAGATTTGTAATAATGGTTTCGCAGGCTGTTTCGGAGATGGGGAACCGCACAATGCGGAAATGCAGATCGAAGAATTGCGTGGGGTCAGCCTTTCTGGACTTAGCAGGGAGATAATCAAAGCGGCACTTAGAGGGGATGCGCTTGTAGCGATTTTTGTCTAAAAGCAAGCATTTCACTTCGCTTGTCTGTTTATTGGTAAGTTTCAGGTGAAAGGGAATATCAAACGTATTGGAACGCGGCAGGTTCAAGCCGGAAGCAATACCGGCACTGCTATCTTTGATGCGAATCAGAAACGACCAGCCCTTTTCTTGAATATGCGCGAGGTTGTTGTAGGCTTCATAGCCCCTGTCAGCCAGCAGCAGGACGTTTTTCGCCTCAGAACGATCCACCATGGAAGTTAAAGCGGCGGATTCGTCGGTCTTTCGGCTTTTCTGGATGATTGCATCGACATAGATATGCTGGAGCAAATCGTACATAGCGTTTATATGCAGCAAATTATAAGATTTCTGCCCGTTCGCTCCCGGATAGAAAGAGTCGGCATCTTGAGGATTAGCGGCGATTTGCAAGTCGGAACCATCGACTGCAAAAAGGCGATAGCCGTTATATGTTTTTTGTTCGCAAATACGGTCAGTAAAATGATGAAACAGCGATTCAAAAGCCGCAGGGAGAATTTTAGCCCTTTGCTGAACAAAAGCAGAAGTCGTAGGGCTTGCTGAATTCAAGTCAAAAAAATCCATCAGCTCACGATTGAGCGTTCCGCCCTGAAAAGACAAAATGGCAGCAACTACCTTTTCAAAAGGGAGCTTTCGGTTTCGAGTATTGTCTTTTCCCGGATTTCGGGAAAACAGCTGCTTTTCCGCAGCAAGTTTCTTAATTGAATCCGCCAATGTTCGCTTGACATGCCTGATAGTCACACATCTCACTCCTTGTAGTTTTGTGTCACAGTGGACACTTCCTAACTACAAGGGCCTCTTTGCTTACTTTGGTAAGCAAAGAGGCCGCACATTTTTATCCTTTTGTCAAGTGCTTTGCAAAAAAAAAATCCTCCTACGCGATTCTTCTACCCGCATAGGAGGTGGGTAGGTTAACTAAATGACATTGGCGTTCCTACATCTCCTTTTTTTCTGCTTCGCTCCCTGATTTTCTGTCAAATGCAATGATAAACAAACCGAAAAACATTTGTAATGCGGAAAGTTTTTCTGAAATTTCAGCAAAAACTATTGACGATATGGTCGGCAACACACGAATTTATATTTATCAAATTACAATCAATGCTTTACTTCCACTTTGTTATGATTATATACGCATTTTCGTCTAACAAATTCCGACGTTGGCGAAGGGGACTACCGCCTTTGTTAGCGTATCTAACACTTGTCTAACAGCGCGGTTGGAAATTGCGGTTTTTTACGTTCCTTTGCCCACCATCGAAAACGTAGAAATCTGCTGGAAACGCAGGAAAATCGGGCATTACAGGGCAGTGCAGTTCTCTGAAAGGGAAGCGGTGAGCATCTCTCCTAAGCGACAGGCCGTGGGTTCGAATCCCGCCGGGATCACCAATTTGATAAGAAAATCGCCCATTTCAATCATGGATTTGACGAGAATCCGTGGCTGAAATGGGCGATTCTTTTTGTGTTCAGCGTGCGAAAATGCACACGCGGCCGATTAGCCGATTAGAAATTTGCTAACGATTTTTCGCGCCTGCTAATGGCGGTTTGGGGAGGATGACTGTTTCCCTGCTAATTTTGAGAAGCGGTCAAATTTTACGCCGTTGGAAGAGATGATTCGTGCAGGACAACGGAGGGCGAAACGCTGCAATTTTCCTGCATTTCTGCGCGATGAATGGAGGTAGGTGGTGAGTACGGTTGTCGGATGGATATGCGGCAGGGGCTAATGTTTTTTGACGTGATGTTAGCGCGTTGGATGGTGGAGGTTAGCTGTGCAAAGTGCGTGCGTCAGAATTAGCAATACACCCTCTGCCCCGAAAGTCCGTTGGGACAAGACTACGGAACTGCTGCATATTTCGCAGTCTGCCATTTCGCGCCACATGGCTCAGCTGGAAGATGAACTTAGGCGTAAAGGCATCAGGAGCTGGGCATTGTTCCCTATGTGGCAGAATAAGCGGGAATCGCCGCGCTTGGCGAAAATACATCGCATCAATTTCTTCATTAACAAAGCAAAAGGCACAGCACCGAATCATTTTGATTCACGGGCTGTGCCTTTTATGGTGATAGAAGTTGTCAACGAAGAACAAATCAACGTTTGATCATTCCTTGTTCCTGCCCAACGTCTTCGACAGCATTTTCAACATGTTGACCATCTCCGGGTTGCTCAGAATCTGAACCAGTGCCGCCGCGTCCATGCCGGACGCTTCGAGTTGCTGGACGACTGGATCTGCTTTCTTCTCGCTGGCAGGATGTGTCACCATGCTCGCTTCAGAACCGCGTCTTCCGTAGAAGGCTTCTTCCAGCAGATGCGCATTCGATACGCGGCTTTCATCCAGAATATGCGAATATTGGTCCGTGACCATTTTCGCCTGTGCGTGACCGGAATCCCCCTGCACAGCCTTGATGTCACCGCCATTGAGCTTCAGCTTGTAGGTGATGCTGGAATGCCGGAGACTGTGAAAGACCACCTTGGGCAGGTCATTGGCGGCAATCAGTTCGTTCAGCGCCTTCTCAATCCGAGCGCCTTCCGTGGGCGTGCCGAGCCTTCCCGTGATGACCAGATTGTAATCGGCATATTCATCACCAAGCGCAAGCCGCGTGGCATCCACCTCTTCTTTGCGCTTGATGAGCATTTCCGCTACCGTTCGGGGCAGAAAAACTTTGCGAATGCTGCTGGGCGTTTTTGGCTTTTTCAGCACCAGCGCCGTGCTGTTTTTCTGCGTGCTTTCGGGGAAGACCGCGATGATGTCCTTGTTGCCCAGCGCTTTCATGCTGTCTTTGCGGACGCGCTGCAATTCCTTATTGATGAAAATCGAAGCTCTGTCCCGCAGCATCGTCTCTTCGGAAATATCCACGCAGTCCCATGTCAAACCCAGCAGCTCCCCCAGACGAAGCGAACAGGAAAACGAGAGGTTCATGCAGAGCTTCAGCCGCTCGTCTTTGCAGATTTCAATCGCGTGGAACAGCGTCGACGCGTCCCAAATGTCCCGCTTCTTCTCTTCCTGCTTGGGAACGGTCGCGTAGGTCGCGGGGTTCTTCTCAATCAGTCAGTGTCCAATTGAATACAGAAGAGCGGATAATAGCGTTCAGATTTCCATGCATCTTTACACTTTTTTCGCTTCACCATCCACCATCGGGAATACAATCCGCACCTCGAAAATATCCTTCATCACGTTCATGGTGCAGTGCCCTTGGTGTTTTTCGCAAATCATGCTGATGCTTTTTGTGCCGAAACCGTGGTAGCGCTTGTCCTGTTTGGTGGTCAGCGGCAGATTGTTTTCAAACTGCGGCGCAGTAAGCAAATAGTTCTCTTCCTGAATGACAAACGTGCCGCAAGTGCTTTGACCAGTAAGGCTGATGAGACGTTTGCTGGGAATTTTGATTTGCTCAACAGCTTCGATGGCATTGTCCAGCAAATTGCTGAATAGGGAGAAGATTTCTGCATCAGAGAGAAACTGCAGCGGCTGTCCGTCGATGCTGCATGTCAGCGTGATACCCTTCTTTTCGCAAAGGAGACTGCGATTCGTCAGCACAATATCCAGTGCATGATTGCCGGTTTTGAAAATAGAATCGTAGATGTTGACGGTTTCTTGAAGCGCCTTGACTTCATCGGGCGGAATCACGCCGTTCAGCGCGGAAATTTGATGCTTCAGGTCATGGCATTTTACGTTAATGAGGTCGATGATGTCTTTTTCAATTTGAAATTGCTTGCTGTCGTCTTCCGCCATTTGCAGCACGGTGCTCTTTTCGATTTCTGCCTTGCGTGCAGCAAGCCAGCCAAATTCCACATAGAAGGACAGCAGTGCCGTTAAGCAGGAAAATACCATAATATAACTCTGCACTGACGGAAAACCGATGGCTGCACGATGCGCAAAGGAATTTAAGAAAATTGTAACCAGCACGGCGATACAGCTGACAACAATCTGTATGCGGTTGTTGAGCATCGTTCCCCGGTAGTCAGCTTTTCGAATCATGGTGAAATAGAGGATAACATAATATCCCGTCGTGATGCAAATCAGCATGAGTGCTTTGAGAAGTGGGTGCATGGAAACGCTGATGAAACGTACTAATAGCAGATACGTTCGCTGACTCATGTGCTGCATACAGTAACCGGCAGTGGAACAGAACAGCATGGCCCAGAAATCGCATTCAAAGCAGAAGCCAATGGACAGCAGCGATAGGCAATACAGCAGAAAACTATCCAGCACACGGAAAAGCAGAGTCACGGTATCGTCCGGCGGAAGGGCGTAAACAAAGGCATCAGAACAGCATTTGTAGAGGATGACCACGCCGGTACAGCAAAGCAGACGAAGCGGAAACATTTTTTTTCGGGGCAGTTTCATCGCGACAATATAAACGGCGACAAAGAGGGCAGAAAGATAACTAAAAGAGCCCCAGATATTGTTCAGATTCATTGAGTATTTGCCCTCCGTTCGCAGAATTGGGTCATTGCGGCAAGAAAGTCCTTGCGCCGGGGATGAGAAATTGCAAGCGGCGTTTCGCCGACATAGACGGTATAGCCATCAATGCGGCGAATGTATTGCAGATTGACCAAATAGCAGCTGTTGCAGCGGGAAAAACCGTGCGGAGACAATTTCTTCTCCAAGTTTTTGAGTGTCCCGTACGTTTCGTAATCATGAGAAAGTGTGTGGTAAATCAGCGTGTGCGACAATACTTCCACATAGAGCAGCTCACTGAGCGGCAAGTGGATGTTGCCGTCCGCGGTAGGAATCACCACGCTCTGCTGACGGCGCTGCTGCTGTGTCTGGCAGTAGCGAAGAACCTTCTGCATTTTCAAATAGAACGCATCGTAATCCAAAGGCTTCAGAATATAATCCAGTGCACTGACTTCATAGCCGTTAATAGCATAGCGCGCAAGGTTCGTGACAAAGACCAGTGCGACGTTGCTGTCGATTTCACGCATTCTGCGCGCTGCGGACAAGCCGTCCATGTTTGGCATTTCAATGTCCATAAAAATCAAGTCAAACTGCGAATGAAACGCGAACAAAAACTGCTGGGCATCGGGATAATGCGATAAATCAAATACTTCCTTGCTTTGCAGCGACAGCTTTTCCAGACAGGCGGTCAGCTGGTCATCGGCACTTTGATCATCCTCGACAATAGCAATGCGAATCATGGCTGCCTCCCTCATCGCGCAGTAGGTGTGCAGATACGGCTATCTGGCACTATTTCACGAAAAAACGGTGCAATGCATGATGATTATAACAACCACCTGCTCAAAAGTCAAGTTTATGGGGAGAAAATGCAAGGATACGCGAAAAACAGCACAAAACGGGAGGGAAATGCTAAGATACAGCCATCCGATGATTGCGGAGAGGCAATCAATCAAAAGGAGGAGGAATGAAACATGAAGAGAACGGTTTCCAAGTGGCTGTCGATTCTCAGCTGCACGGCGTTGCTGTGTACGTCGATTCCTGCGGCGTTTGCGGAAGGCACGGTGGAAGAATCGCTGATGCCGGTGACGGGCGCGCAGACGGGTTTTGTGCTTTCGCAGGGAAAGTACTACGCTGACTTCGCGAATTTGGCGCAGGAACGCGCGTCGGCAAAGGCGCTGAATATTCAGTTGGGTGAAGAAGGCTTTGTGCTGCTCAAGAATGACGGTGTGCTGCCGCTGGATAGTGCGACGACGAAGGTGTCCATGTTCGGTTTCCGTGCTGCCAACATCATGATGGGCGGCGGCGGCTCTGGCTCTGGCCGCCCGGGGCAGTACGGTGTGCCGAAAACCTCGCTGGAAGATGGCATGAAGCAGGCGGGCTTTGATGTCAACGAACGTCTGCTGTCCTTTTACAGCACAAAGTCGGCAGAAGTGAAGCCGACGGATATTCCGGATTCCATCGCCTACACTTACGATGCTTACAGCGATGCAGCGCTGGTGGTTGTTTCCCGTTCCGGCTCGGAGGGCAGGGATGAAGTGACTTACGGCTATGCGCAGGACGAGAATGCTGACCCGAATGCGCACATGCTGGAGCTGACGGACACGGAAAAAGATCTGATTCGTTACGTGAAGGCGAATTTCCCCAAAGTCATCCTGATTGTCAACTCCTCCAATGCGATGGAGCTGGCGGAAGTGAATGCGCCGAAGACGGAGGACAACCTCGGCGTTGATGCGATTCTCTGGGTGGGTCATACCGGCAACGACGGCGCGGCGGCAATTGGCAACATCCTCTCTGGCAAGGTTTCGCCGTCCGGCCGCACTGCGGATACTTACGCGGTCGATTTCACCAAAGATCCGACGTTCACGAATTTCGGCTCGAATGGGCAGAATTTTGAAAACGGCGAGCGCATGAACAACAACGTCTATGTCGACGATACGATGACAGATTATCACTCCGTGGAATACCGCGAAGGAATTTATGTCGGCTACCGTTATTATGAGACGAAGGGACACGATGCCGGCGAAGCATGGTATGACGAGAATGTCGTGTACCCGTTCGGCTACGGCTTGAGCTACACCACCTTTACGCAGGAAATCGAGGGGGACATTGCGCCGACTGGTGTGATTCATGCGGCGAATGAAACCATCACGGTGAAGGTTCGTGTGACGAACACGGGCGATGTGGCAGGCAAGGACGTTGTGCAGCTGTACTACACCGCGCCGTACACCGAGGGCGAAATTGAAAAGGCGTATGTCAATCTGGCAGCGTTCGGCAAGACGAAGGAGCTTCAGCCCGGCGAGAGCGAAGTGGTGACGCTGCAGTTCGTGGCACAGGATATGGCATCGTTTGACTGGAACGACGCCAACGCCAACGAGTTCCGCGGCTACGAACTTGAAGCTGGCGACTATGTGCTGTCCATCCGCCGCAACGCGCATGAAGAAATCGCGTCGATTACCCGCACGGTTGAAACGGGCTTGCAGTGCGTGACTGACTACACCACGGGTGCGGAAATCAAGCCGCTCTTCTCCGGCGATGAAGGACTGGAAGCCTACACCTCTGTCAATGAAACGCTGGAAAACAATCAGATGTCCCGTGCGGACGGACTGGAAGTTCCGGCTGCCGCAACGAAGGAAGACCGCACTTGGGATCAGGCAGTTATTGATGAACTGGATGCCCAGAAGGAATATTTCAGCCTGAATGACACGGAGGATTCGCCGTGGTACGTTTCGCAGGTTCCTGCGACTTGGACGCAGAATGCTGGTACACGCGATGAAAACGGCAAAACGGCGATTCAGCTGGCGGATTTGGCTGGCGTGCCGTACACCGAGCCGAGCGTGGTGGATGGCGTGGCAGTTGCCTCTGACGATGAAGGCACGAAGAAGTGGGACGAGTACATGAATCAGCTGACGTGGGACGAAATGGCGACCATCGTCTCCTACGGCGGATTCGGGCAGCCTGCGGTAGAAGCTATCGGCAAGAAGCAGAACGGTGCGTATGACGCGGCGGCACATCCCTTCTGGAATGGCGGGATGTTCGGCGGCGCACAGGCACCCGAAAATCAGATGGGTACGAACTGGGTTACGCCGGCTGTATGGGGCTGCACATGGAACACGGAGCTGCTGTATGACATTGGCATCATGACGGGCAACGAAGCGCTGCTGTTCAATATCAATGGTCTCTATGGCTTCTCCCTGAACATTCATCGTTCTGCGTTCGGCGGCCGCAACTTCGAGTATCTCTCCGAAGATCCGCTGCTGGCCGGCAAACTCGCGGCGGCGCTGAGCAGTGCTGCGACCGAAAAGGGCCTTGTGACCTACACGAAGCACTACATGATGAACAATCAGGAAACGAACCGCAATACGAACGGCGGCGTGATTACATGGGCGAACGAACAGGCTATCCGCGAAATCTATGCCAAGCCCTACGAACTGGCGGTCAAGGAAGGCAACAACTCCGCATTCATGACGGCGTTTAACCGTATTGGCTTGTCCACCTGTTCGACGAACTACGCGCTGCTGGAACTGCTGACCCGCGGCGAATGGGGCTTCTGCGGCCATAACGTGACGGACTACATGGACTATCCGGAATATCGCTATACGAACCTGATGGTTCGCGCGGGCAATGAACTGCCCCTTGGCGGCCCGAACAAGCTGATTGGCAAGGGCAAGGGCGGCAACAGCTCCAGCACCGAAGGTACTTGGAGCGCAGAGCTGAACACTGTGCTGGTGGCGGCCGATACGGCCAGCGCAGAAGCAGCTGATGCAGCGCGCCGTGCAGGGGAGGATGCGTCCACCTACGAGACGGTTCCTTCTGCAACGCAGTATTTCGCTGTCCGCAAGGCAGCGCAGCGCGTTTTGTACTCCAACGCCAACTCCAATGCGATTCTCAATGGCTATGAGAATCATATCGTGGAAGAGATGGAATACAAAGTGGGCGACAAGCTCGGCGGTTTCTTCGGCGGCAAGGACATCATTACGCCCCTCTTTACGGCGCGCTATGCTGATGTCAGCGACATCAAGATTGTGAATGCGGATGCGATTCCCGGCATGAACCTTGGCGCGGACGGCGTCGCCTCCGGCACATTCAACGAGGCTGGCGACTACACTGTCACGGCGACGGCGACGGTCGAAGGCTGGGTCTATGTGCAGCTGACGCTGACGATTCACGTCAAGTAATATGGCATAACTCGTTTACTGGACGGATTCGCGCTGGCGGACAAGCGAATCCGTCCTTGATTTTCTGATGAAAGGGAAGGAGCAAAGTTTATGAAGCGAATTACAGCGATGCTGTTGATGATTTGCTTATGCTTGATGGGGCAGAGCGTGTTGGCTGAGGAAAAAGTTGGCAAGATTGCTGTTGCGCAGGAACCGACGAAGATGGATTACTGGGTTGGGGAAGAATTTTCCGCAGAGGGCGGCGTGCTGCTGGTGACATACCGCGACAAAACCACTGCTGAAATTCCGATGACGGATGAAAATGTGAAGCTGCCTAACGTCAAGACAAACAAACCCGGCCGCAAGGCAGTGAAAGTGACTTACGGCGGCAAAAACGTGACCTTTTATATCAATGTGGCAGAAAAAGGCGCGGAAGTGACGTTCGAGCTGAATTACGACGGTGCACCAGAAGCGCAAAAAGAAGCGGCACGTCAGGGCAAGGGCGTAGAAGCGCCAGAAATACCCGTGCGTGATGGTTATACCTTCGATGCGTGGTATACCGATGCTGCCTGCACGGTACTGTATGATTTTGCGCAGGTGGTTGAACAGCCCATGACACTCTATGCGAACTGGCTGGCGGACGATGCCGTGTATTATCCTGTGACGTACAGCTTGAACTATTACGGCGTACTGCCGGACGGTTATGTGCAGCAGGTAAAATCCGGTGAAACGGCACGGATGCTGTCCTTAGCGCTGGTACGCGACGAATTTGAATTTATCGGATGGTATGCCGATGCAGCCTGCACCGTGCCGTATGTGCAGGAAAACGCGATTGAAGGCGAAACGACCATCTATGCGGGATGGAAATCGCTCAAAACGGGTGCAGAGACGTATACGTTTGAAGCCGAACAGACCAGCTTGCTGGGCAAGGAAGGGCCGGGCATGTCCGGTTCTGCATCCGGCGCATCCATGATAGTCAACGATGCGACGAATCTGGACGCCAGCAATGGCAAGTATGTCTCGTACCTGTATAAAAAAGGGCTGTCGTTGGATTTCTATCTGGCGAGCAGCGAAGCAGTGTCGGATGCAGTGCTGACGCTGCGGGTTGCGGCGGAAATGGACAACATCAGCCTCTCGCCCGATAACTACACGATTGAAGTCAACGGTCAGCCGGTGATGTTTGATGCGATTGCACTGGAAAAAGGAGCAAAATTTGCAGACTGCATTGTTATTCAGAACGTCGCTTTGCAGGTCGGCGCAAACACGATTCGCCTTGTGACGAATAACAGCGTGAACCCGATGGGTGAAGGCATGGGAACGTATCAAGGCACAGCGCCGATGGTGGACTGCATCAAGCTGACGACGACGGCGGTTGTAACGTGGGATGCAAACTACAATCTGCCAATGATGTACTGATTTCGCGGAGGAGAACATGGCGCAGAAAACGAAGAAAAAGCTGATTCGCGTATGGGCAATTGTCAGCGCACTGGTGCTGATTCTGCTGACCGTCGCGACGGTGCTGACGCAGTTTGTCATGCAGGATGTGCTGGCCTCTCTGCTGGGACGCGACGTGGCGGTTTATGCCGAGGGCGTGACACCACTGTATACCACCGAATACACGAACAAGGACGAAGTCTATCAGGCGGCGAACAAACTCAACGAGCGCATCTGCGAAGAAGGCTTTGTGCTGCTCAAGAACGAGGGAAATGCGCTGCCGCTGGCATCAGGCAGCCGCATCACTGTGTTTGGCAAGAACAGTGTGAACCTTGCTTATGGCGGTTCGGGGTCGTCCGGCGGCGATAAGTCCGCAGCCATCGACCTCTATACCAGCTTGCAGAATGCGGGCTTTGCGGTCAATCCGGCGATGAAGCCCTTCTATGAGGATGATAAGCGCTCCGGCGCACGCCGCTCAGAAAATTCCACCAACTTGGATGACGGGAATACCGTGTTTTACTCCATTGGGGAAACGCCGCAGCGCTTGTATACGAAGGAAATCACGGATACCTACAAGGATTACAATGACGCGGCGCTGGTTGTGCTGACCCGCATCGGCGGCGAAGGTTTTGACCTGCCGCGTTCAATGAAGGATGTGGAAGGGGCGCGGCAGGACAGCGACCACTACCTGCAGCTTGATCAGAACGAAACGGACTTGCTGGCGGCGGTCTGCGAGGCAGGATTCAAGAAGGTTGTTGTGCTGATTAACAGTGGTTCGCCGATGGAACTGGCATTTTTGACGCATCCGGATTATTATGCCTATCAGGACAAAATCGACGCAGCTATCTGGATGGGCTTCCCCGGTGCATCCGGCGTGAATGCGCTGGGACGCATCCTGAACGGCGAAGTGAATCCGTCCGGGCGCACGGTTGATACCTACGCGGTGAATTTCAAGAACAGCCCGGTGTGGCAGAACTTTGGCGATAACCTGATTACCGGCAAGGACAGCGGCGACCGGTATCTTGGGCTGGAAAACGAAAACTACTACTTTGTGGACTATGAGGAGAACATTTACGTCGGCTATCGCTATTACGAGACGCGCGGCGCGGATGACCCGGAATGGTATGCGCAGGAAGTGGTGTATCCGTTTGGCTATGGTCTGAGCTATACGACGTTTGACTGGACACTGGAAAGTGCGCCGGAAAACTTCGTCCTCAGCGATGTCAGCGACAAGATGGAAGTGACTGTGCGCGTAAAGAACACGGGCAGCGTCGCTGGCAAGGACGTTGTGCAGCTCTACGGTCATGCGCCGTATACGCCCGGCAGCGTGGAGAAGTCCGAAGTTGTTCTGCTGGACTTTGCCAAGACGCCGCTGCTTTTACCCGGCGAGGAATGCACGCTGACGCTGACCTGCGACCCGTACTATCTGGCATCCTACGACTATACGGACAAGAACGAAAACTGGGATAACTGCTTTGAACTGGATGCGGGTGACTACGCACTGTACGTCAGCAAGAATGCGCATGACCGCGTATTTGAAGTGCCGTTCACGGTGGAAGACGACATTATCATTAGCGAAGACCCGGCAACGGGCAATACCATAGAAAACCGTTACACGGACTTGGAACTGGACAGCTCTGATTACCATCTCCAGACGCTGCTTTCCCGCGAAGATTGGGAAGGCACGATGCCGGAAGCGCCCTCTGTGGATGACCGAACGGTGGATGAAGAATATCTCGAAGCGCTTCAAAACCGCGACCACAACAATGAAGAGGCGGATGCGCTCTTTGACTTGGGGCTTCCCGCAACAAGTCAGACGGACATTTCACTGGTGCTTCGCGACCTGCTGACGGATGAAAATGGGCAGAATCAGCGAGTGTCGTATGATGACCCGCGCTGGGATGCGATTCTGGACAAGCTGTCTGTCGAGGACATGGTGAAAATGTGCAACATGGGCGCATTCAAAACGAATGAACTGCCCATCATTGGCAAGCCTGCCACGAACGACACAGATGGCCCGACTGGCTTCACGAACTTCATGGATCGCAGCGGCATCTACTGGAAGTGCTGCTATTACTGTGCGGAAGTCGTCATGGCTTCGACATGGAATCAGGAGCTGATGGAAGACATCGGCGAAATGATAGGCGCGGAAGGATTGATTGGCGCGGATGGAAAGGGCAACAATCTGCCGTATTCCGGCTGGTATGCGCCCGGCGTCAATATCCACAGAAGCCCCTTCGGCGGTCGCGATTTCGAGTATTTTTCCGAAGACGGACTGTTCAACGGCAAAATGGCGGCGGCGGAAATCCGCGGATGCGCCAGCAAGGGCGTTTACTGCTTCGTGAAGCACTTTGCGCTCAACGAACAGGAAACGCATCGTTCCTCCAACGGTTCGGGCACTTGGGTGACGGAACAAGCAATGCGCGAATTGTACCTGCGCCCGTTTGAAATCGCGGTCAAGGAAGGGCATACCACAGCAGTGATGAGCTCCTTCAACCGCATCGGTACGCGCTGGACAGGCGGCGATTATCGGCTGCTGACTCAAATCCTGCGGAACGAATGGGGATTCCAAGGCATGGTCATCACCGATTTCAATACGACCTCCTACATGAATTTGCGGCAAATGGCATATGCAGGCGGTGACTTGAATTTGGGCAATGACATGACGCTGCCGGACGTTATTCAGCCGAACTGGTGCGACGCATCCGACCCGGTGGACATGCAGATCCTTCGCCAATGCGTGAAGAACATTCTCTACACGGTGGTCAACTCGAATGCCATGAA
>ENA-OYYR01000742-OYYR01000742.1-human-gut-metagenome-genome-assembly--contig:-NODE-742-length-14642-cov-4.639542_pt1 | contig 14642 bp, 9 predicted proteins | sample MGYA00244066_ERZ653454 | MGnify/ENA primary metagenome ERZ653454 (study PRJEB26926, sample SAMN06165163) | human gut metagenome | biome: ENVO:00009003; feature: ENVO:2100002; material: ENVO:00002003...
TAGCTGCAGTCTCGTGGGCTCGGAGATGTGTATAAGAGACAGGATATACGACGACTGTCTGATTTTTTCGGCGGGCTTGGATACGGCAAGCTTTATCTCAACGGGATCCTTCAGTATCTTCTTGGCCATCTGCTGAATTTTTGGAGGCATCGTGGCCGAGAACATAAGCACCTGTGTCTCCTTTGGCAGATGCGAATAAATCTGCATTATATCGTCGTAAAAGCCCATGTCGAGCATACGGTCGGCTTCGTCGAGGATGAAGAAAGACACCTTCGACAGATCCACATAACCCATGCCGAGATGGGCCAGCAATCGTCCTGGGGTCGCTATCACCACGTCGGCTCCTGCCTTGAGCGACTTTCGCTGCTGGTCGTACGTCACTCCGTCCGTACCGCCATAAACGGCAATTCCGCTGACCGGCATGAAGTATGCGAAGCCTTGCAGCTGACGGTCGATCTGTTGCGCGAGTTCGCGGGTTGGCGCCATCACTACGCAGTTCACGGCATTCTCCGGAAATCCTCCCTCTGCAAGTTCATTTATAACCGGCAGCAGATAGGCGGCAGTCTTGCCCGTGCCGGTCTGGGCGCAAGCCAAGACGTCACGTCCTTCGAGCACCGCCGGTATGGTATGTTCCTGAATCGGCGTACATTCGTCAAAATGCATGTCCCACAGACCGTCCAATACGGAATCGTTTGTCAATAATTCATCAAATCTCATAATATATGCATATATAACACCGCTGCGAAACCTTCCCGGTCTCGTGTTATTGTATGCAAAATTAACAAAAAACGAGCGTATTGCAAAGTGAACGCCATATACGGGACACCTTCATGCCGTGAGGCACGCCGGCTATGAAAATAATATAATATTTATTTACCTTTGTATCAATGTGTTGCTAAATATTTTCAAAAATCATAAATAAAACTGAAACTTTTTGGAGCCACGCGTTGTTTTATAGTCAAACATTTAAAACGACAAGCAATGAAATCACAGTTATCATTCCAAGACAGATTAGTCGGACTACAGAGCAATTTGCTGAATTTCGCATATCAGCTCACCACTAACCGCCAGCAGGCTGAAGATCTGCTACAGGACACTACGCTTAAAGCCCTTGACAATCAGGACAAGTATGTCGACAACGTCAACTTCAAGGGGTGGATCTTCACCATAATGCGCAACATCTTCATCAACAATTACCGCTAGACCGTACGCAAGGCCACGGTGATTGACCAGACCGAAGACCTATATCACCTGAACATAAGCCAGGACTCGGGCATCAACACGCCCGAAGGAAGCTATGCCGTCAAGGAAATATCCGTAGCTCTCAACTCATTTTCCGACGATTACCGTATCCACTTCAACATGTATGTAGCCGGATACAAGTATAACGAAATCGCAGCAAAGATGAATCTGCCTCTGGGCACGGTCAAAAGCCGTATCTTCGCAGCACGCAAGAAATTGCGCGAGGAACTGAAGGATTACAGATAATAATCTTACCCCCTCATAAACCTCCGATAAGTCGAGTTTTAAATGTTTACCATACCTGTCTTCGGACGGGAACCCCAAAAGAGCATCTCCATGATGCTCTTTTGCAGTTTAATGGAAATGTATTAAATTTGTATCGATTATCGGCCCAAGGCTTTGTGTGATGAATGAAATACAGCAGTTTATAATGAATCATGCGCATTCGGACGTAAATGCGCTGCGATTGCGATATCACGGCAAAGCGATGCCTTTCAGCGTGGAGGATGCGTGCATGCAGATCGAAATGCGTCGTAAAACGTCAAATAAGCTGACATGGTTCCTGAAGAATCCCGGCTTCATGTTCGGAACGTCTATGTCCGCCGAGCAAGCCACCAATCAGAATGTGGCGCAGTTCCACGCGCAGCTTATAGGACACGACAGACGCGTACTGGACATGACAGCCGGACTCGGCATAGATGCAATGACCATAGCACTTAACGGAAACACAGTGACGGCATACGAGCTTGAGCACGAACGGGTGCGGGCGTTAAGACACAATGCCGGCATTCTCAATGTCAATAACATGTCGGTTGTGGAAGGCGATTCCGTGCTTCATCTTCAGCAGAGCCACGAACATTACGACTGGATTTTCGTTGATCCGGCCCGACGCGACAGTGGAAATAACCGCTGCTTCCTTCTTCGGGACTCATTGCCCGATGTCATTACGCACCAGGATCTCCTATTAGCCCACGCCGACCATGTGCTGATCAAGGCATCGCCTCTTCTCGATGTAACCCAGACTCTCCGCGATTTCCGCCACGTGCGCTCAATCTTCATCCTATCCTTCAAAAACGAAGTGAAGGAGGTGCTGATCCATCTCGGAATCCATTCTCTTCCTTTCGGTACCGGGCCCGAAGGCGATGTGCAGTCAAATCAATCCAGCCCTCTTATCCATGTAATCGATCTGGCCGACAGTCCCGACTCTTTCCCCGCCGGCACACCGGCGATCCGGTACAGGTTCACCTGCACCGACGCGGTTGAGGCCCGGATAAACTACGCCACTCCGGAACATGTCGTTACAGGCATGTATTTCTATGAGGCCGGAGCCGCCATGCGCAAACTGCAATGCGCGCTACAGATATGCGATCGATACCCCGGTATGAAATCCCTGGCCAAAGATTCCGGTCTCTTTGTCTCGGACACACTTTACATGGATTTTCCGGGACGTATATCCACAATAAATGCTCTGGTTTCAGGCAGGGAGCTTAAAGCTCTGAAGGGAAGCCGCTGTCGTGTCGTATCCTCATGCTTCCCTGTCAGTGCATCCGAGCTCCGAAAGAAATACCGGCTTATGGAAGGTGAAGACCGGACGTTTTATGCCACTACTACTCACGACGGCACACGACTGATGATGTTGACGACCCGATAAACATTGCATCGTCTTGACGCGTTGTAGTGTTATTACGATTTACTATGAACACTCTACTGTTTGGCACGCCGGAGGTGGATACTTTGTTCCGCCCCGTGGATATTGAAGATATCGAAGAGATATCCAGGTGTTTCGCACTCAACCCGTCGCCAAGTTGCGACTATTCGCTTACCGGGCTGTTAATGTGGCGCGATTATTACGATTACCATATCGCAATGATCGATGATACATTGTTTATACGCGGACTGGACCCGATCACAGGCCAGTTGATATATTATATGCCATCCGGGCCGATGGATCCCGACCTCATCATGCGGATAATAAGGGACGATGCGGGTGATCATGAAGCGGCAGTAGTGGATTACTGTTCCGATTGGCTCGATTCTGCGCTTGAAGCCGATATACCTGCCTCCGCCATACGTATGTCTCATTGGGACGACTATTGCTATGACATACGCCAGTTCACCCATTTCGAAGGACGCAAGATGGAGAAGAAGCGCAATCATCTCAACTTCTTCCGCAACCATTACCCCGAAGCCGAGATACGTCCCATCACGGCCGGTGATCTTGCGGATATATGCATATTCGCCCAATCGTTCGGCAAAATGCATGAGGACAGCCCTCAGTTCCGTTACGAAAACGAACATTGCATCGACATGTTGCCTCTGCTGGGCCGAAACAATCTGTTCGGCATCACCGTTCGTATGGACGGCGAACTGATCGGGTTCGCTTATGGAGAGGTTATAGGCGACATGTTCTTCGCCCATGTGGAGAAGGGCAACATCGAATACCGCGGCATATACCAGATGCTGTCATCGGCCATGGCCCAGGAAGGAGCACTGCGCGGCGCAAGATATGTCAACCGCGAGGACGACGCCGGCAACGAATCCCTGCGCCGCAGCAAGGAATCCTACCATCCAGTCATGATGATCCGCAAATTCCTCCTTCCGCTGTAACGGCAGGTGCTTTCGGCTGATGATCACATCCTACATGAAATCACTCATCGTATTGCTGTACACACTTCCGTAGGAATCGGCATTATACAGCTTGACATGCGATCCGGCTGTAGTACTCGCTATTGAATAATAAAGGTCACGCAACGTCACACTCCTGTCTTTATTGACCGTATCGAGGAATCCCTGTGTAAAACCGTTTGAAAGGTACACCCCGACGTTTTCACTCCATACGTCTGCATGACTTGTCTCGTAAGGATTAGCTGCGGTTATGACCAGCACTCCCGGCAAACCTTTGCACCGCTCTCCTATTCCTCCTCCATAGCAGGACTCCACAGCAAACAGGAGTTTGCGATGGGGCGTCATGCCTATATAATCGCGCATCTCCCGGTGCGGGAGCTGTCGGTTGCCTCCGAAGTCGAAACTGCCCGGATTGCCGTGCCCGCTCCAGAATATAAATATATTGTCGCCTGAATCCGAAGAAATGACATGAGGCAGCCTTTCGCTGCGTTCTCCTCTCAGTATTTTCCCTATATCTTCAGGTGTTATATCGGCAAGCCGGTAATCTATCGCATCGTATGTATATACATTCTCTCCCGATTCCTTTATTTTAATCACACCCGGAATTGGATTCTTAGGATTGTCCGCAATATCATCGGCCACAATCAGCACTATATGGTCATCGTCATAACCCGATTGCCTCAGCAACCGGTATGTGGCGAAAACATCTGCCTGAAACCGATAGTTAGGCCACCCTGCCGATCCTGCCACCAATAGCGCCCAACGCTCGTCCAGAGCCGGATATTCCGGCACCTTTCCTTCTCCGCCGTCGATTGACTCGATATGCGACGACGTCCAGTCCCACATATTCCTGGACGATGAGCTGTGGTTGGTACTGTTCACACTTACATATTCCATGGTGACAAACTTTCCGTCATTGAGACGCCAGTGACGATACGTGGAACCGATCACACATGAATGTGTCTTTGCATCGAATGTCCATGTACTCGAAACCCCGTCTATGTCGGGACATACGCCGGCCTGCAGCTGTGCGAAGTTGAACCGCATGTCCTCGGGCAACCAGCTCTTGCCCTTTCCGTCGCGACCATCCACAACATCCAGGATGGCATCGTTAAGCGACTTGCCGGTTACAAGTGACCTGGTGCTGGCATACGCCGTCAGGTTCAACGCGTCGTAAAACTGACCCTCCCCGTTGATCAGGTCTTGTCCGGTACGCTGACGGTATGCCTGATGAAATCCACTTTCCGGCCTCACATACAGGTCTATGCCCTCGTACAGGCCGTCGCTTACCTGTCCGGCTATGGCATCGGAGACAAAGGCATCAGAACAATATATATGAGGCGCATAGAAATACTTCCCCTTAGGCGTCGCCTCCCTGATCTTCCTCAGTTCATCGTCAACCGCCAATATCATGTCAGTATCCGATGGATTGAACACCAGTGCGTTCTCTCCCAGGTGCCAGTCATAGCCGCACAGTTCGCGGACAAACTTACGGACATCGTTTTCATCCTGATACATACACATGCCTCCTATCGGAAGAGAATATTCCCCTGCTATGAAACCAAACCATTCCTCGTACACATTTCCTATGCCGGTGCCCGCGCTTTCGCTGCCTGTCAGCAGAAACACCTTTCCCAGATCGGGTATGCCTGCGATTCTCGATATAATCACCTCCAGCTCTGATATGTCGCTCTCGGCCAGATTCCATACAAAACCGGATTTAGAGAACTTCCGCTGATATTCCACATCCGTGGCACATGGCGTGATCATGGGGAGATCCCTGCGGTTGGCGGTAGCTATTATCTCGCCCATACGCGTTGCGCATGCCGACGTAGTGGGTCCAATGACTGCCACGATCTCCGGATCGGCAACAATCTCATCCATGATCGCCTCAATGTCAGGTGAATCCTGCTCGAAAAATTCCGGTATGATATCCACGGCATTTGACAGACCGAACTGTGCCTCACGTATGTTTTCCAATGCATTCTCAGCTGTCCTTTCCCATCGTTCCCGCTCCGCGGACTGCATCAATATGGCCACTCGTATCTCATGCCTTTGCTGAGAATTGCCCGGCTTATCCAAGTCATCGTGCGCACACGAACTCAACATCAATGCGCATGCCGCTATATGCATACACAGAAGTCGAACACATTTTATAATATTCTTATTCCGATTCATGTTGACGCTCCATTTTTATGGCTTCCCCGTAATAGCGATCGTAGTAATTTTTAAAGATGTCGGGATTGCTGTATCTGTCGTCCCACACATTGAGGTATTTGCCGAAAGTCTCGTTAAAAACTATCTCCGCACCACCGTCTTCCAGTCCCCTGACCTCCACTTTCTCCCAGTCCTTGCCGTTCTGCCAGTCGTTCAGCATCCGCTCCAGAGCCTCACCCACTCTAACGGTTAGCGAGAACGGTATCCGTGCACACAAACCGCCTTGATCCACATCCATGCCGACAATCAGCGACGTGAACAGATCATCATAGTTGGCATAGCGTATCACGCCCTTTCCCGATTCGCCCAACAGGGGAAATATCATGTCGGTAAGGCCAAAATTCGTATTGTAAAAATCATACATCATACGGAAAGTGGAATCAGGCATGGTGAAACCGTTCTCATCGTCAGCTATGTATGACAGCGTGACGTTGAGGTTATCTTCGCTATTGGCCGCGTGGCCATCCGTAAAACCAACCACGGCATCGTCGACCGTACTGAACCCTGGGGATGCCGCTATGATATGTGCATCGAATTCCATGCTCATCGCTCCCACAAGCCAAGCCGCGCCATATCTGTTGATATACAGAGAACTAATGCCGTCGGGCAATGTTTCCGACTTGCTTTCTATTAATAACACCCGCGTACCGTTGCCGGTAATAGCCGCAGGAACTGAAGCGGCAAACTGTCCGTAAGCGGACGCTCCCAATATCAGCACCGCCGAATCGACTGACTGATGGTTTTCAAGCCACTGCCTGTACATCCGCTCGGCATCTTGCATATCAGTAGGCTGCAGCATCCCGAGCCGCACGCCGGTACGCTGCGCGAACGAAAACACCCCGCCGGCAATGTTGTCGTTATAGCTGTTGTCGCCCAGTCCATTGACAGGTGTCATAAATGTAACGGACGCCTGACGCACGGGTACGACGTCTGGCTCTACCTTATCATTACAAGCCGTGGCGACAAGCATCCCGACACCTGCCGCCATGACTATTCCTTTTGTCTTTATACTCATTGTTTTTATTACTTAAGTATAGGCTCAAATTCGTCGGTATTCATATTTGAATCGAAATAGAACGCCCAGGAAGCACCGTATTTTGTAGGACTATTATTGTGCGAATAGTAAGAATCCTCATCCTTGAGTTTATATCGCCCGTTTTGACGATAAATACAGGCTCTGTATATGTGCGTACGCCAACACCAGTGGGCATTGCATAATTTTGCTTTGGCCGAATATGACAAATCATAATACATACTTTTAATCGCAAACAAGCCACTCTCCTTGATATTCCTGATGTTATGAATGTTTTTGTATGCCGGCGTATATTTATTATACCCATGTTGCTTCAATGCCTCTTCCATTTTTACAAATCGATCCGGTTTATCGTTTAATGACGTTACCAAACATTCGAACGCTTCCTTTGGCGCAGTGTTATAATACAACGTAAAAGGCTTATCGTCTAAATAATACAGATTATCGCTTACTAAATGTGTGGACCAGCCGCCGTCGAACGTCAGCATTATTCCCTTGCAACCCGACGATGGTCGCACACAGAAAAACACCCATTCCAATTGTTTGTGTTTCCACACGCTCAGGTGGTTGAATGGAGTCGCATTGTCATTGTATGGCCATTTCTCGCGCGATACGAACACTATGGCGGTCAGGATATTCTTAAGCTCCGGTATGCTGATATCTATTCTTCCCTTCTCTCCGTTGGAGCCTCCGTCTGAAAACGACAGTTTCGCATCAAGGATTTCTACCTGTTTCTCCGGTGTCCGAGGATTTTCCTCATCGGCATACAGTATGGACACAATCGAATTGTATGTGTTCAATGGCTCCTCGTCCGAGTCTACCGGCATATAATATACCGTAGGCGTTGTTGGATCTATGGCCATGCCTCGCCTGGGTTCGTATGTGACTTCACCGGTTTCAGATTCGTTGACTATGCACAGGTCTTCGACAAGAAAGCTCTTTATGGCCTCATCACGTTCTTCGGCATCCTCGCTATCATCATGTTCCGTCGCAACCGGTTCATTATCATTATTATCGCTACATGATATCATTCCGAATGCCACAACAGACATTAGTAATATTGCAATATACTTTTTCATAGGTTTTATTTTGAATTAATTCAATAGTTTATTTCCAGTGGATTCCAGTAATAGACATAGTCCTTGTCACGTACCATACGGCCTAAGTCTGCATCATACGACCAGTTTGGCAGTCCCTCGAGTCTCTGTTTACAGTCCGTGCCGTCTGCGTTACGAAGATAGAACATGTCTTTACGTTTGCGCACAAGGTAATATGGGCGCGAATTGTCAAGCGAACCGTCGATACGGATGGCGAAAGGCCATTCATAGTCCACGACAACATGGCTCGGCAAATAGTCGGCCGAAGCGTATGGTCTCGACCCCAGCACACCGTCGGTCAGATAGATGGTACTTTCGTCATAGACATATCCGATGCGTTCCACATGACACTTGCCGCGTATCCACCTCACGCTATAGGCTACACCGTTGTTCACGCAGTATCCGCTCGCGAAGTTAGCCTTACGGTCGTAGATGGGATACACCACCCTCATGTCGGTTGTCGTGCTGATCGCTTCGATCCGTTCACGGCATACCGTAGCCACATATCGTCCTGACGAGATCACATTCATCACCAACGGCCGGGTGAAACTGACGCTCTTGCCACCCATCAGGCAAGTAAGCGACTGCGGTATCGTGAAACTCGTGCTTACCGCATTCTGGTATCCCATCTTCTTTATCAGCTCCTTGGCCGTACCCTGAACCCGCAGTCTCACCCTCTCCGCCAGTTCCTCGTCAGGAATGAAGTACCAGATGGGCATCACATCCATCTCCACTATCTCGAGGTTGGACTTATAGTAATTGTCGGCATCGTACGATATGCTTGCATTCCAGTCTGTTATATATTTAGATAGATCGGGATGTCTGCCGAATTCAAAATGCAGCAATTCGTATGGTATTTTGTTAAGGTCGCCGCCTCGGATCGAGATGTTACAGTCTGCGCCATTGATCATGTGCACGGTTTTCTGTTCATCCTTTGATTCGGAAATCTTGTTCAGTAACGAGCCTACAGTCACTTTTCCCAACGTCTTGTTGTTTATGACATCGGTCAGAGAGTCCTGCTTCATGGTCATGTCTATGGTCAGGCTACCGCCGAATTTGCCGTAAGTCACCACATGCGACCCGTATCGGGCTATCAGCGAATCAATGGTTGCATCGCTTCTATGCGTCTCCATCCATTTCAGCACCTCCCGGAAATTGGGAGCCAGGAATTCAGTATGTCCCTCCTCCTGGATCAGTTCCCGGAGCGAGCGTCCGTCGACCGACACCTTCAGTGCCGGACACTGATATTCCACACGGCTATAGAAGTCGTTGGTCTCTCCAGCCTCGATTGTAGAGATGTTAGCCTCGAAACTGCCGTTGAACACTATCATCTCCGCCTTGACATCGGCCTGAAACACCGTGCTCTGTACATATTCGCTGCGGCTGTAAGATGTGCTGCACTTGATTGAGGTCTCGTTGTCGCTGGCAACTGTAACGAGCTTCTGATGCCAGCTTTCGGCATCCTGCCATGCCATGATGCCGGAATAGTCCAGCACCTGACAGCGGATATCCTTCATGTTGTTACGCTCGCCATAGAGGGCGTCATAGCTGAACCCTACCCCGTACAAGCGTCGGAAATCCTGTATCGTCTCCGGATCTTCCGCTGCCCGTGACAACGGCGAAACCGAAACTGTTCCGCTGTCCGGCATCGTCAATTCCTCCTGACGGCACGACACAGTCAGCATCATCGTCATTACCCCGATTGCTATCGCTATACTGTATGCTTTCATCCCTTATCTGTATTTGTAGTATGAGGTGCGGTACGGACGCACGGGATAATAATTATTGCGTGTACGGGCCATCGAACATATTTCAAGTCTATAGTCGGGAGCCAGCACGAGGGCCTCGCAGTTGTTCACGACACTTTCCTTGGCCGGTATGAAACAGTATTCGCCTGCATACCGCAAGGCGTAGCGGCCCATGAAGGCACCTCCGTGCAGGTCGTCGTATTCACCGTAATATCCTGCAAACTGAGCCTCGAATCCTGTCTGACGCCCGGCGAACAATGCCTTTGTGTTGTTGCCTATATACTTCCGCAATGTGTGGATGTGTTCGGTCTTAGGAACATACCAGCTCACGCGATTGCCGGAATAATCGGTTTCGTCGTCAAACACTCCCGGATAATTCTCCCTGAACGCCAATGAATTGCCGAAAAACACATTGGCATACAGCATACCGTTCAGTATTTCTTCATATAAGTAATACTCATAGCATTGGGGGTCGTCGGGATCGACCGGCTCGCCGAATTCCAAGCTTTCCCGTATGTTCTGACGCGTCCAGTACCCCGGGCCGATTTTCACCACCGGATATTTTGTTTTGCCTCCGAATTCCATGTAATTGTCCCTGACCCGCATTGAGACACGCGGGATATCGATACCTTTGTTGTCACAATAGAAGGCTCCGTCTATATAGTATAGCCTTGATACGCGTTGACCTGCCCCGTATCCTTCCAACGGCACCGCGTAACATCCCCCTTCATTATCGAACATTACCTCGGCCGGGGCGATGTCGCCGTCACCGGGAAATATGCCCCGCCTGATGTTGGTCTTGCCGTTATATATGGGATACAGTACCGTCACTCTGCGGTCAGCCCGTATTTCAGGCACATATTCGTTGCATATCTCCACCTTGGGCAGATTGTCGAAATATCCTACACGCACCAGTGTCGAGGTCGGTGTGTCGGCAAAATCAAGGATATTATTATCGATGTCAAACCAGTAATAATTGTCAAGGCTGAGTTCCTGCAGACGCTGTCCTACCATCCCACCCTCGCTGCGGGCGAGGGTGAGGATATGGCTTATGATCCGATCGCGGGCTGCCGGATTGGAAAAGAGCTGCCACACGGGCATCAGCCTGCAGCTTATCATCGAGACGCTTCGCGGATTTGAACGGTCCACGCTGCTGAGCCATCGCCCCAGTGAGCCTTGCGATATCTGCGAATATCTGTCTGCGGTGCGGCTGTCGGACGTCACGGCCCTTATCCCGGCCTCGCTGCCTCCGTATATGTCAAACGACAGGTCGCCGTTACTGCAGATATTGTGCGACGCCTCCTCAGTGGCTTCGTTCGCCGTCTCCTTGCCGTTCTTGTATTTCAGATAGCGTTCCACACTCTTGGTACTCGTCTCTTTCGACCTGAAATTGACAGTATAGTCGAGTCGACCTCCCAGGTCGGCATAAATCACCAGATGTGTGCCGTATTTCCTTACAAGTTCACTGACCAGAGCGGAGGTAGGCGATGAATTGAGCCGGTCATATATCTCGCGGAACCGGTCTGTGAATATGTCACCGCCGCTGCGGATTATGCTTTCTATCTTGGATTCATCGGCATAACGCGTAGCTACTGTCTTGCTCAGCGAACTATAGCCGTACGTATGTTTGTCGCTCTGGTATTCGGAAACGGAACTGTAACGTTGCGTTTTCTTATTTGTGAAGAATATCTTCGATTCGGTGGTGGATTGCTTGGTCATCCACGACGACATTTCTTCTATTGTATTCGAACTGTGCACGGTAAGTTCCTGTACGGATCTTCCTTCTTCGGCTATTATAGTGCCCCAGACACGCTCTGCCGCTACTGTCTTGGAATAGTCAAGTATAGGTTCGGTGACGCAATCGGGGTTCATATAGTCAATCAGCATGTTATAGCCGTAGCCTACCCGAGCCCTACGGGTGATGGAATCTCCCTGCAAAGCGTTGGAATCGTCTTCTGACTCGCTGTGCTGATGCACGGACACAATGGTTTCCATTTCCCCGGTGATGTCACGCAGCCGGATCTTACCGTCACGTGAGCGCGAATCTTCGTTAGGGGTCACGTGAATCTCGACATTGCCGGAATCAGGGACATAATACGCATTGAATTCTATCCAATCCACGTCGGTATCGACAGCTATGATCTGATCCGGTGATTTATCAACCTCAAGCAGATAATAACGACCGTCGCTTCCTATTTCCAGATGTGTGTCGCTCACCTTGATCTCGACGGGATTCGGTTCCGGCGTATGGTCGCGGCACGACGTAAGTGTCATCACCCACGCTATCAGCGTTAATGCCGTCAATGCTTTGATATTCCTTATATATTGCATGTTAATCATGGATTAGAGTGGATTCCGAGTGTATCCAGTGCCGAAATACATACTCTTTTACCATTGTAGTATTCAATGGCATATTCCTTGATTGCCCGTGCCACTCGAAATGGAAAGAGATTCCAGATGGGCGTATAGGTGATGTTTATGGCCGAAGTGTTGTCGGTATCGTTATCGCTGCTTACGATTGAATCCAGCCATCGTGTGGATGCGGTGCGAAGCTTGGTCTCATCAGGTTCGGCGACGCTGATTGCGGTCAACAGTGCGTTGGAGGCAGCGATGTCACCGCCGGAAGCCACTACATAATGCTCGCTGTTCTTCCATATCTCTTTACCGAAACGGCTTGTGGTGACTCCGACATCAGCCATTATCGAAATGCCGCCCAACAGCACTCCTGCAGTCAACGTTCCTCCTACACTGTATTTGTCTTCCATCTGCACGCTGTCACAGTTCATCGACACAAACAGACTCCCTCCGAGTTCCGCTCCGACCACCACAGCAGCTCCGAAGTCATTGAGCATATTTCTCACTTCTTCTTCGAATTCCTCGTCATCTTCTGAATCGTATGCCTTTATGACCCTGCGGTACACAGATCTGAATCCCGCAGATACTATCTGACGCGTGTCAGTCTGCCTGAAATCCGGATCCTCCTGAAGCATGGTCTGAATGCTTCCCAAATCCGTGGCCGAATTCATGAACACCACGCTCTGGCTGGCGTTGTACGTCTTCTTGTTGTGAATCTGCTGACCTTTGTTGCTGTACTGCACGTTCAGATTGAGTTTGAATATCGCGTATTTCACGCTGAGATCACATGTCGCTTTCAGTCCGGAATAATTGTTTTCGAGCGTATCGGTAAATATGACATTGCTCTTGGCGTCAGGATTTCTTGTCTGACGAAACAATGTGGAGTATTCGGGATTTCCGCCGGCTGCAAGAACTGCAAGTCCGCGCGGATTGAGAACATTGTTATTGGACTGCCTTCCTTTAAGTATGTCGTATCCCGCTCCTATACCTTTACCATACCACAGGTCGGCGAATGGTTCCGAATTTGCATTATAACCAGTCTCGCTGTCAGTCAGGCCTATATGCTGCCGCACCGGTATCTCGCAGCTCCTGTTCCCGTTGCGAAGCACAATCTTGGCCTTACGCTCATGGATCTGTTGCATCGGATTGAAATAATCGGCACTTAACGTGACACTACTTTGGTCCGGACCCGGGGTTTCGCTTATATCGAGCCATTTCGGTCCTTTATATCCATTCCCTCCCTCGATTGAAATATCCCAGTTTCCATGCGCATCTACCGGAATCACCAGCGTGCCGCCTACGCGGTTGAAGGTGATTTCATCAGGCATATCCGGTCCCGGCACTATGCCATGCTCGCCGGAGCATGAGCATAGTGCCGGTAACATACAACAAGCCAGCGTGGCGGCTATTTTGTTCTTACCTATGAACATCACTTCAACCCGAGATCCTCGAGTTTGAAAGTACAGATATTCTTATCTTTATACTTCTCCACGGCCAGCGCTTTGATCTTGCGCGCAATGGATGACGGGAACAGTGTCCATATCGGAGTATAGGCGATCGATACAACCGCGGTATTGTCGTTTTCATTATCGCAGCTCACGATCGAGTCGATCCATTTGCTGGCGGCGTCCCGCAGCAGGTCATCGTCTGGCTCCGGCACGCTGATTGCGGCCACAAGAGTCTTGAGCGCGGCCTTGTCGCCTCCGGATGCCGATACATAATGCTCGCCGTGACGCCATATATCCTTGCCGTTACGTCCCACAGTCACCGACACGTTGCCTGAGATGGAGATGCCTGCCAGCAGTACGTCTGCAGTAAGCTTACCGGTGACATTGAAGTTATTTTCCATCATGATGCTGTCGCAGTTCATCGACACAAAGAGGCTTCCTCCCAAGTCGGCACCAGTTACCACAACCGGACCGTATGAATCGAGAAGACGTCCTACGCAGTCGTTGAAGTCCTCGGTCTCATTTGCCTTGTGTGCTTGAGTTATAGAGCGATAGAGGCTGCGGAAGCCCCTCGATACGAGCTGGCGTGTAGTCGCGTCCTCAAAGTCCGGGTCATCCTCCAGAAAGCTGGCGATGCTCAATGCATCGGTCGACGAGCTGAGAAACACCACGCTCTGGCTCGCGTTATAGGTCTTCTTATTGTTGATCTGCTGGCCTGTGTTGTCATATACAACATGCAGGTTGAGCTTGAAGGAGGCATACTTTACATCGATGTTACACTCGGCGTTAATATGCGAGTTGTTTCGCTCCAGGGTGTCGGTAAAAAGTCTGTCTCTTATACACATCTCCGAGCCCACGAGACTGCAGCTAATCTCGT
>ENA-OYYR01000757-OYYR01000757.1-human-gut-metagenome-genome-assembly--contig:-NODE-757-length-14486-cov-5.552630_pt1 | contig 14486 bp, 10 predicted proteins | sample MGYA00244066_ERZ653454 | MGnify/ENA primary metagenome ERZ653454 (study PRJEB26926, sample SAMN06165163) | human gut metagenome | biome: ENVO:00009003; feature: ENVO:2100002; material: ENVO:00002003...
TATAAGAGACAGCCGGATACATAATGAAAACAAGCATAATTTCACTGAGCATCGCGGCCATAGGTTGCCTCGGACTGGCGTCGTGCGATTCGTTCCTGACATCGGAGAACACATACCAGGCCAACGACCAGACATTCCTTGACAGTGACAAGGCAGTTCAATCCACCACTGCGCCGCTATACAACTACGTGTGGAATGACTTCAACTCGAAGTTCTACTACAGCGTGGGCGACGGTCGCGCCAACAACCTGACCGCCCGCTGGTCGGACTACATCTATCCCTACACCAACTTCACCGAGACCTCGCTGTCGCCCGGTCTGGAGGACGCCTGGGGATCGTTCTACTCGGTAATCGCCCAGTCCAACAACGTGATCAACCGTATCAAGGATTATTCCGGTCCCGCAGTCAGCGAGGAGGCCAAGGTGCAGGGCATGGCCGAGGCACGCTTCATGCGGGGATTGGCTTACTGGTACATCGGTTCCATCTGGAACTGCGCCATCATCTACACCAACACGGCCGACAAGGTGAACGACTATGTATGTCCTCCCCACCGCGTGACGGACGTCATGGAGTTCGCCATCCGCGACCTTGAATACGCCGCCAGGAACCTGAGCAACACTCCCGCCAACGAAGGCCGCGTCACGAGCTACAGCGCATTCGGCATCCTGTCGCGCGTATATCTCTCGATGGCCGGTCTGACCACCGACGGCGCTTACGACGGCACCAACATCGCCACCGACTACAACCGCGGCTCGCGCAATCCCTACTACCTCGACCTGGCCAAAAAAGCAGCCCTCAAGTGCATACAGGGTCCCTACAGCCTGTTGCCGAAGTACGGCGACCTGTTCAGCGTCAAGACCTGGAACAATAACTCCGAGTCCGTGTTCCAGCTGCAGTGGCTGGCCGGCGCTACCGACGCCATCGGATGGGGTGCCAACAACTCGATGTCGGCATTCTTCTCATGGTCCACGATGGTGGGCGAGACCAACTGGGGTAACGCCACATACGCCTCCTACGACCTGGTGCGCGAATACAGCGATCCCAAGGAGTTCGACAACCGCCGCCACACCACCCTGGCCACAGTGGGAGCCTTCTATCCCGACCTCAACGTCAAGAACGGCGGCTACATCTACGACGAGACCGAGTCCGGCTACCAGAGCAAGTGCAACATCAAGAAGTATGTAATCGGCAAGCTCGACGACAACGGCATCAGCTATCAGCAGTCGATGGGCGTGAACACCTACATGATGCGTCTTGCAGAGGTTTACCTGAACCTGGCGGAGGCCATCATGGGCAACGACGCCAAGACCACCGACGCAACCGCGCTGCAGTACTTCAACGAGGTGCGCAAGCGTGCCGGCGTCAATCCGCTCAAGGAAATCACATACGAGGACATCCGCCACGAGCGTCGCATCGAGCTGGCTCTGGAAGGCCAGTACTGGTACGACCTGATCCGCCGCTCATACTACAAGCGTCAGGAAGTGGTGAACTACCTGAACAACCAGGACCGCAACTGCGGTTACGAGTACGACGAGTCCGAGGCCTGCCAGTATGCCAAGACCAGCGAGGGCACCGGCGTCTCCACCGCTACCGAGCGCAGCCTGGTGTTCCCCTTCAGCGACGTCGACCTGGGCCGCAATCCCAAACTCAACTCCACGCCCGTAGAGTATGAGTTCGGCGAGCGCGAGGTCACTGTTTCCGAGTTGTACAACTAATATACCACGTAAACACAATGAAAGCTACAAAATATATATTGCTGACGGCAATCGGCGCCATGACCCTGGGCCTGGGCGCCTGCTCGGACGACGACAAATATTTCGACTCGAAATACCAGTCCTGCCCCATCGAGGTCACCAAGGTATACCTGGAGGATTATGAATCGTCGGTACCCGACCGCGAGGTGGACTTCGTACGCCTGGGCCAGACCCTGCGCCTGGAAGGCAAGGGATTCATGGGCCTCAAGAAAGTGTATATCAACGGATACGACACATACTTCAACCGCAACTTGGTGACCGACGGCAACATGATCATCTCGGTCAACTCCAAGACTCCCATCGTGGAGGCTGAAGAAGATGTGCGCAACACCATCCGTCTGGTCAAGGACGACACCGAGACCACCATTCCCTTCACCGTACGTGCCGCAAGCCCCACGGTCAGGAGCATCAGCAACACGCTGCCCATGCCGGGCGAGACCGTGACCGTTTACGGTACAGGCCTGCAGGAAGTAACGGCCATCACCCTCCCCGGCGGCACAGTCATTACCGAAGGGATCCAGAGCGATGACGTGGACGGCGAATGGTATTCGTTCACAATGCCCGAAGGCGTCACCGAGGGAGGTGCCCTGATAGCCACCTGCGCCAACGGCACGGCTCAGAGTCCCGACTACTTCAACTATGCCGACTGCATGATCCTCAACTTCGACGGCAAGGGCGCGCAGGGTTACTGGAGCTGGTCGGAGACCGGTTCGATGATCAACAACGAGGACCTGGTGGACGATCCCTTAGGCAAACGCGGCAAATGCCTGCAGCTGGTTCCCGACCGTCTGCTGGCCAACGGTGTGTCGAGCGCCAAGAGCCGTGTCACCGAATGCTGGACCGCCGGTAACGACGACGCCGACGACGACTGGAACCGCATGACCGAGTTCATTCCCGCCACTACTCCCGTAACAGAAGTGGCCCTGCAGTTCGACATCTACTGTCCCGAACCCTGGGGTACCACCGGCCAGCTCGAGATCTGTCTGATCAACAACTACAACTTCGGCGGCTACACCAGCGACGACAACAATTCCAAGGGCCTGACCATGTTCTTCATCCCCTGGCTGACCAACGGCGTCCCCTTCCAGACAACCGGCTGGCAGACTGTCACGATCCCCTTCAGCGAAATGGGCAAGTACAAGGCTCTCGTTGAAGACAAGGAGGCCGAGACTCCCACATTCGCCGATATCATCGCCGACCGCAACGCGGCATCATACCGCAACTTCGGTATGGGATTCGTAAACTCCGACTTCACATTCGACAGCAAGGAATACAAGTCCGAATGGTTCTACGGGCCCAAGATATATATCGACAACTGGCGCGTGGTGCCCTGCAAATCGGTCACTATCTCCGATTATCCAGAGGATGAGGAGGAAACTCCCGCCAAGTAACGAAGTCTGATTAGTCAATACTTAAAAAAAGAACACCAACAATGAACAACAAAATATATATACTACCGTTGGCTGCACTGGCACTGGGCATGACAGGGTGTGACGACCAGATCATGGACTGGCGCGACAGCGACGGCTCGGTTGTCAGCTCCGAGATTCCGTTGGAAGTGCGCGAGCAACTGGCACTGTACAAGCCCATCAAGGAGTACATGCAGGAATATCATCCCGAGACACAGGTCACGAACGGAATGGGCCTGGACCTCTACCTGGACAACGACGCTTACCGCAACATAGTCAACACCAACTTCCAGGGCGTGACGTTCGGCAACGCCATGAAGCATTCGTCGGTTGTGTCGGCCAGCGGCAAGACCAACTGGAGCAAGGTCGACCGGTTCCTGGCCATGAACACGGGTCTGAGCCTTCACGGCCACAATCTGCTGTGGCACACGCAGCAGCAGCAGGCCTACATGAAGTCGCTGATTGCACCTACGCTGATACAGACGGGCAGCAGCGAGGACGGCATCACCAACATTCTGCCCGGCGACGCCAGCGATTTCGAGGGAGGCACCACCGGCGGCTGGAGCTCGTGGGGCAGCAACAAGAAGTCGGTTGAAGTGGTAGAAGGCGTCGGCCGCGACGGCTCAAAGGCACTGGTGCTCGAGAACAACGGCGACGGAAGCGCATGGGAGGCGCAGTGCGCATATACCTTCGACACTCCGCTGAAACAGAATGTGGACTACAAGATCCGCTTCTACGCCAAGGCCGACACTGGCGCAGGCAAGCTGCAGTTCCAGTATCAGAACGGCACCTCCTACGGAAGCCAGGGCGGTTACAACACCTTCGACGTAGGCACCGAATGGACTCTCTGCGAGTACACTTTCAAGATCACTGATTATGACGACGTGAACCGCATCATCCTCAACTTCGGCCAGGTAGGCGGCAAATACATCATCGACGACATCCGCTTCGGCGAATACAAGGAGCCGGCTCCCGATCCGATGACCAACGTAATGGTGGGCGACGACTCCGACTTCGAGGGCGGCACGCTCGGCAAGTGGAGTTCCTGGGGCGGCAACAAGGAATCGGCCGAGGCCGTACAGGGTGCCGGCAAGGACGGCTCGTACGGCATGGTGCTCAAGAACAAGGGCGACGGCAACGCATGGGACGCTCAGTGCGCCTACACTTTCGACACTCCGCTGAAGCAGAACGTGGCATATATAATCCAGTTCGACGCCAAGTCCGATACGGGCGCCGGCGAGCTGCAGTTCCAGTATCAGAACGGCACCTCCTACGGAAGCCAGGGCGGTTATAACGACTTCGCCGTGGGCACCGACTGGGTACGCTGTGAATATGAGTTCACCATCACCGACTATGACGATGTGGACCGCATCATCCTCAACTTCGGCAAGGTGGGCGGCACATACAACATCGACAACATCAAGTTCGGCGAGAAGACCGCCGCCGCCAAGAAACGCGGATGGCGCGCCGCTTCCTACCACTACGAGCTTAAGACTCCGGCAGAGAAGCGCGAGATACTGCTGAACTACATGGAGGAATGGATCAAGGAAGCCATGACACACGTCGATGTCTGCACGTCGTGGGATGTGATCAACGAGCCTATCGACGACAACACCAAGTGGCGCGGTTTCGACGGCGCGTTCATGTGGGACGAGGAAGAACCCGACCAGGCTCCCGAGGAAAGCACCGAGAAGGGCCTCAACCTGAACTGGAAGTCCGACCACTGGTACTGGGGCACGTTCATTGGAAAGGACTACGGTGCCATGGCATTCAAGTTCGCAGCCAAGTACAACAAAAACGGCGCAAAGCTGTTCGTCAACGACTACAATCTGGAGACCAGCCCCTCCAAGCTGAAGGCCCTGATTGAGTTCGTCGAGTATATCGACAACAACGGCGGTCATGTGGACGGCATCGGAACCCAGATGCACGTAAGCAAGAGCATCACCAAGGAACAGGTGGACGCAATGTTCAAGACCCTGGCCGCCACCGGCAAGCTGGTGCGCATCACCGAGCTTGACGTGGCGCTCGGCACGGCGACTCCCTCGGCAGGCGAGATGCAGACCCAGTCCGACATCTACCAGATGATCATCACCTCATACTTCGAGAACGTTCCCGAGGCTCAGCGCAGCGCCATCACCATGTGGGGCGTCAGCGACAAGCCCAACGAGCACGAGTACTGGCTGAAGGATCAGTCGCCCAACATCTGGGACGCCAATTATGCCCGCAAGACAGCATACAAGGGCGTATGCGACGGTATCGCCGGAAAGGACATATCCGTGGACTTCAACGGCGACGAGTGGAAGAACGTAGTCGAGACCGAAGACGAAGACGAAAAATAATCATTCTGCACTTTACACAGTGGCGGAGGGGGTTGCCCCTCTCCGTCACACCAACTAAAAAATCATTACTTGGAAGCCGACCGGCTTCCGGCCATGATACTCATGAAACATCTTATACCTTACATACTTACCCTGGGCGCGCTGGCTACGCCATGCGCCGCAGAAGCCGCAGTGGCGCTTAGCGACGGCAAAGCTCCGCAGCTGTGCGTGAACGGCCGGCCGATGCTGATTCTCGGCGGCGAACTCGGCAACAGCTCCGCGTCGTCGCCTCAGGACATAAAGGCTATATTCCCGAAACTGAAACGGATGAACCTCAACACTGTGCTGACGCCAGTGTACTGGGACCTTACGGAGCCGCAGGAGGGCAAGTTTGATTTCACGCTCGTTGATGCCGCAATAGAGGAGGCGCGCCGCAACGACCTCAAACTTGTATTCCTGTGGTTCGGAGCCTGGAAGAATTCAATGAGCTGCTACGCTCCGGCATGGTTCAAGGCCGACACCAGGCGGTTTCCGCGTGCCGTCACTGCCGACGGAAAACCGCTGGAGATAGCCTCGGCGTTCTCGTCCGAGGTGTTACAGGCCGACAACCGCGCGTTCGGGCAGCTGATACGCCACATCAACGAGGTGGACACGGACGATACCGTGCTGATGATTCAGGTGGAGAACGAAATAGGTATGCTTGAGAATGCACGCGACCATTCCGCCTCGGCACGCAAGGAGTATGCCAAGGGTGTTCCCGCCGAACTCACCGCTTTCCTGAAAAAGAACAGGAACAGCCTTGATCCGGCTTTGGCACAGCGATGGAAAGATCACGGTTCGAAGATGTCCGGCTCGTGGACCGAGGTATTCGGCGACGATGTATATACCGACGAATATTTCATGGCGTGGAACTACGCCAAGTATGTAGAGCACTTGGCCAAGACGGCCCGAGAACTGACGTCGCGTCCCCTCTACGTCAACGCCGCCATGAACAGCCGTGGCCGCAAGCCGGGCGAATACCCCTCGGCCGGTCCGTTAGCGCACCTCAAGGACATCTGGCATGCCGCCGCGCCCACAATCGACTTCCTGTCCCCCGACCTTTACGACAAAGGCTTCCCCGACTGGGTGGCAAAGTATGCGCTCCCCGACAATGTGCTGTTCATACCCGAAATCAGACGCGGTGCGGGCAATGCGGCGCAGGCACTCTATGTGCTCGGTGAGCATGACGCCATAGGTCTCAGCCCCTTCTCCATCGAGAACGGCAGCGACTCTCCCTCCGACTCCAACGTGCGCGGATACGCCATGATAGCCGAGGCCGCGCCTCTGATCCTGCAGCATCAAGGCAAGGGCACGATGCGCGGAATGTACTTCGACAACGATTCCACTTCACGAACATATACCGACGGCGACCTGCGCATCACAGCCTCGCATTACTTCACCCTCCCGTGGGACCCGCGTGCCACGAACGGCTCCGTATGGCCCGAAACAGGCGCGGTGCTGATCAAAACCGCTCCGGACGAATATATCTTAGCCGGCTCGGGCGTGGTGCTTAAATTCGAGCATCAGAGCGAGAGCGAGGCCGTGCGCAAACTTGGCGAGGATGGATTTCTCGATTCGGGCAGCGACCGCACTCCCGACTCCAAATGGCGTGGCAAGCAGCGCCTCGGACTGGCCGAGGTGGCCGAAGTCACCGTGTCGCCCGACGGCACGACGTTCACGCCCGTAAGATACTTCAACGGCGACGAGACACATCAGGGTCGCCACGTGCGCATAGGCGTTGACGACTTCAAGATTCTTCGCGTCAAGCTTTACCGCTACTGACACGGATTTACCGGAAAAATTCAAAACACACAATGGATAATACAATCGAAATGCAAGCTCCCGTCACCGCACGGGAGGATTCCTCCAAGGGATTCTACAAACTCTCGTGGCTGCAGCGGATCGGATTCGGCTCGGGCGACCTGGCCCAGAATCTGATTTACCAGACCATCAGCATGTACCTGCTGTTCTTCTACACCAACGTCTACGGTCTCGCTCCCGAAGTGGCCGCCATCATGTTCCTCATAGTCCGCATCGTGGACGTGATATGGGATCCGTTGGTGGGAACGTTCGTCGACAAGCACGACCCGCGCTGGGGCAAATACCGCTCCTACCTGCTGCTGGGCGGCATCCCGCTGACAGGCTTCGCGCTGCTCTGCTTCTGGAACGGATTCTCCGGCTCGCTGCTCTATGCCTACATCACATACGTGGGTCTGTCCATGTGCTACACGCTGGTCAACGTACCTTACGGCGCGCTGAACGCCTCGCTGACACGCGACACGCAGGAGGTCACCATCCTTACCTCCGTGCGTATGTTCATGGCCAACATCGGTGGTCTGGCAGTCGGCATGGGTATTCCGATCGTGCTGAAACTGTTCGACCCCTCGGAGACCACCGACCTCTCCAGCAGCGACTCCGCATGGTTCATCACAATGGGTATATACGGCCTGACGGGCCTGGCCCTGCTGGTGTTCTGCTTCTCGCAGTGCCGCGAACGCGTGGTTATGGCCAAGAGCGAGACCGAGAACGTCAAGGTGTCCGACCTCTGGGTGGAATTCGTGCGCAACAAGCCCCTGCGCATCCTGGCGTTCTTCTTCATCACCGCCTTCGCCATGATGGCCATAGGCAACGCCGCCGGAGCGTACTACATCAACTACAACATGCAGGGTACAGCCGAGGAGCTGTCCATCTTCATGGGCCTCGGTTCAATCCCGGCCTTCATATTCATGCCCATGGTGCCGGCCATCAAGAAGCGCATAGGCAAGAAGGGAATGTTTTACGTGTTCCTGATGACGGCCATCGTCGGCATGGCCATGCTTTACGCAGTGTCGATGGTTCCGGCGTTCAAGGACCAGATGTGGATTGTGTACGTGGCGCAATTCATCAAATCCACGGGCGTTATCGTGGCCACCGGCTACATGTGGGCGCTTGTGCCTGAGGTAATCTCGTTCGGCGAATACACCACCGGACGCCGCATATCGGGTATCGTGAACGCCCTGACCGGTATCTTCTACAAGGCCGGCATGGCCCTTGGCGGCGTGGTGCCCGGCTTCGTCTTAGCTTTCGTAGGCTTCAACAAGGACGCCGCCGTGCAGACTCCATTAGCAGAACAGGGTATTCTCTGGCTTGTGGCCGTGATTCCCGCTATCCTGCTTGGCGTGGCCATAATGATTATCTCGCGTTATGACCTCGACGACGACAAGATAGACCGCATCAACGCCGAAATCGAAGCCCGTCACAAAAAACAGTAATCCCAATCACCACACAATATTCCGATACTCCCAATGAAATCCCACTCTATCATAGCCGCTGCCGCGTTGGTAATCCTCGCCGCCGGCTGCAAGCAGGCTGAAACACCTGCCGAACCCGGCCTTAAAGATGTGTTCGGCGATAAGTTCCTCATCGGAGCCGCCATCAACGTAAACCAGTCGAACGGCACCGACACCCTCGGCGTGGCCGCCATCAAGAAGCACTTCAACGCCATCGTGGCCGAGAACTGCATGAAATGCGAGGAGATACATCCCGCCGAAGACAAATACTTCTGGGACGACGCCGACCGCTTCGTCAAGTTCGGCGAGGAGAACGGCATGGCCATCACGGGCCATTGCCTGATATGGCACTCGCAGATGGCTCCGTGGTTCACCAAGGACTCCGCAGGCAACCTCGTGGACGCCGAGACCATGAAACAGCGCATGAAGGAGCATATCTCCACCATCATGGGACGCTACAAGGGACGCATCCGGAGCTGGGACGTGGTGAACGAGGCAATCGAGGACGACGGCTCTTACCGTCAAAGCGACTTCTATAAGATCCTCGGCCCGGAATACATTCCGTTGGCATTCCAATATGCGCATGAGGCCGACCCGGACGCCGAGCTGATCATCAACGACTACGGCATGAACAGTCCGGCCAAACGCGATGCCTACGTGCGCATCGTAAACGACATGAAGAAGCGCGGCCTGCGCGTGGACCAAATCGGTATGCAGAGCCATACCGGCATGGATTACCCTGACCTGAAGGAATACGAGGAATCGCTGAAGGCATTCGCCGGAACCGGCTGCAAGGTGGCGATCACCGAATGGGACATGAGCGCGCTGCCCACCATCAATACGGGCGCAAACATATCCGATACCGCCGAGTATGACAAGCTGCTAAACCCCTATCCCGAGGCACTGCCCGACAGCGTGTCCGACCTCTGGAACGCCCGCATGGACTCCGTGATGTCCATATTCCTGCGTAACGCCGAAAAGATAGCCCGCGTTACTGCATGGGGCGTCAGCGACGGCGATTCCTGGAAGAACGACTGGCCCATGAAGGGTCGCCGGGAGTATCCCCTACTGCTCGACCGTCAATATAATCTCAAGCCTTTCCTCAACAAATACGTGGAGGAATACAAACAGAACAAAACGAAATAACCCAAAGCTATGAAAGCAACGAAAAGATACCTCTTTCCCTCCGACTATATGGCCGACCCGTCGGTGCACGTATTCAACGGCAAGCTATATATCTATCCGTCGCACGACAACGACGACGCCAAATGCGAGAACGACAACGGCGACCAGTACGTGATGCGCGACATGCACGTGCTCAGCACCGACGACCCGATGAACGGCCTTGTGGTGGACCACGGCCGGGCTCTTGACATAGCCGACATTCCCTGGGCCGGACGTCAGCTGTGGGACTGCGACTGCGCCGAGAAGGACGGCAAATATTACCTCTACTTCCCGCTGAAGGACAAGAACGACATCTTCCGCATCGGCGTGGCCGTGGCCGACCGCCCCGAGGGTCCGTTCGTGCCGCAGCCCGACCCCATCCGCGGCAGCTATTCCATGGACATCTGCGTATTCCAGGAGGACGGCAAGTATTACCTGTACTTCGGCGGTCTGTGGGGCGGCCAGCTGCAGCGCTACAAGGACAACAAGGCGCTGGAGAACGCATATCTGCCCGAGGGCAAAGAGCCTGCGCTGCCCAGCCGCGTGGTGCGCCTGACGGACGACATGCTGCAGTTTGCCGAGGAACCGCGCCCCGTGGTGGTTGTGGACGAGGAGGGCAACCCTCTCGCCGCCGACGACCCGCACCGCTTCTTCGAGGCAAGCTGGCTGCACAAATACAACGGCAAGTATTACTTCTCATATTCCACCGGCGACAGCCATCTGCTCTGCTACGCCATCGGCGACAACCCTTACGGACCCTTCACATACAAGGGCGTGATACTCACCCCGGTAGTAGGCTGGACCACCCACCACTGCATCGTGGAGTACAAGGGAAAATGGTATCTGTTCCATCACGACGCGGCGCCCAGCGGGGGCCGGTCGTGGCTGCGCAGCCTGAAGGTGTGCGAGTTGGAGTATGACGAAAACGGTCTGATCAAAACCATCGACGGCATAGACGCATGAAGCAACTGACGACACTGGCATTATCGGCATGTCTGGCCGCGGCATCGTTCGCGGCCGGACACGCCCCTACACCGGCCGAATCGGCGTTCCCGGGCCGACCGCACTTCGAACGCCGCATCCTCAACCATTGGGACAACTTAGACGGCACCATCGAGCGTGGATATGCCGGCCGTTCCCTGTGGCAATGGGACCAGCTCCCCGACTCCGTATCGCCAAGATACGAGAAGTATGCCCGCCTGATTTCATCTATGGGCATCAACGGCACGGTGTTGAACAATGTCAATGCCAATTCCCGCATCCTTTCGCACGAATATCTGCCCAAAGTCGCGGCCATAGCCGACGTGCTGCGCCCTTACGGCATCAGGGTGTATCTGTCGGCCAATTTCGCCGCTCCCATGCAGCTTGACTCACTTCCGACCGCCGACCCGCAGGACAAGCGCGTGGCCCGGTGGTGGAAGCGGAAAGCCGACGAGATCTATAAGCTGATACCCGACTTCGGGGGATTCTTAGTAAAGGCCAATTCCGAAGGTCAGCCCGGTCCGTGCGATTTCGGACGCACCCACGCACAGGGAGCCAACATGATGGCACGCGCCCTGAGGAAGCATGGCGGTATCGTGATGTGGCGCGCTTTCGTCTATTCCCCTTCCGACCCCGACCGCGCCAAGCAGTCCTACGCCGAATTCAAGCCATTGGACGGGAAATTTGATTCCAACGTCATAGTTCAGGTGAAGAACGGCCCCATCGATTTCCAGCCCCGCGAGCCGGTCAGCCCCCTGCTGCTCGACATGCCTGGCACCACCCTGATGCCGGAGCTGCAGATTACCCAGGAATACTTAGGCCACAGCAACCACCTTGCGTACCTTGCGCCGATGTGGCAGGAATTTTTCGAGACAGCCAACCCCGATCGTTACGATGCCATAGCCGGCGTGGCCAACATAGGCGATGCTGCCAATTTTACGGGACATCCATTCGGCCGTGCCAACCTCTACGCATTCGGCCGCATGGCGTGGGATCCTACCCTTTCGTCCGACTCGATAGCAGACGAATGGATTATACGTGACCTCGGCATAACCGAACCGGACGTAAAAACCAAGATCAAAGACATCATGCTGCGTTCGCGCGAGGCGGTGGTGGACTATATGATGCCCATGGGGCTGCATCATCTGTTCGCCTGGGGTCATCATTACGGGCCGGAACCATGGTGCGACATCCCCGGCGCGCGTCCCGACTGGATGCCGAGCTATTACCACCGCGCCGACTCCACAGGCATCGGTTTCGACCGCTCCCCTTCGGGCAGCGACGCCACGGCACAGTATCCCGACTCGTTGGCCAGGCTATATGCCGACCCCGAGACTTGCCCCGAGAACCTGATTCTATGGTTCCATCATCTGCCGTGGGACTATAAACTGAAAAGCGGCGACACGGTATGGACAGCCCTGTGCCGTCACTATGAACGAGGGTATCAGACCGCATTGGGTATGCTGCGCGATTGGGACAGCCTTAAGCCGTATTTCGAATCCAACGGCAAGTTGGATATGTGGCAGGACGTGCAGCGGCGGATGCACACACAGGTGCGCGACGCGCAATGGTGGAAAGAGGCATGTCTGCTATATTTCGCCACGTTCCATTCGCTGCCTATGCCCGGTTTCGTAACGCCGGCGGTACATACCCTTGACGAGCTGAAACAGGTTAATCTCGGCATAGACAACTATACCTGTCCGTCGCCTGAACTGCTTAATTCAGTGCGATAACGATTATATGCACTGTTAATTAACAATTGATACCGTGTGCAACGAGATTTGTATCAATGTGAGGCAAAATAGTATTAATATTTATACACTAAAACCTATAATTTTGTACCGAAGATTTAACCTTAAAAACTTCGACACAATATAGACACATAATCTGACTGACCTTTAAGAATCATAAACCCGCAATAACAAAACACACATCAATAATTACTCAAACAAAACATTATGATCAAACAATTACTTAGCGCAGCTGCCCTGGCAGCAATGGCATTGAGCGTCAATGCCACAGAAGTAACGCTGTGGGAGGGCGAATGCAACTTCGGCACAGCCTGGGCATCCGATGCATCGTTCGCAATCGGCGCTTCCGACCTGAACGTTCTCGGCAATGAGACTGCAGTTCTGAAGCTGTATTACACGTTGGACTCGGCATGTGAATACTGGCAGTTCAAACCCTGTTCGAACGGCGATGGCTGGACACCCCTTGCAGTGGCCGCCGAACTCGGCAACGATTATAGCTGTATCACCGTAAATGCCGGCACGACTTCCTACGAGCTGCCTCTTGGGGCAGCCGACATCGCCACCATCAAGGCCAACGGACTGCGTATGCAGGGCTATGGCATGACAATGACCAAAGTCACCACCGACACCGACAAGGAGATTGACCCCAACGTGCTTTGGGAGGGTGAATACACAATCACCGGCTGGAACAACGGTGCCGAATTCGCTGCCGGCAAGGTTAAGGCCGGCGACATCCTGACCTATACATTTACCAATTCCGGTGCTGAAGGCGCACAGGCTCTGATCAAGGGAAGCGACTGGAGCAACCTGTTAGGCACCACCAAAATCAATGCTGCTGACATGGCCAAAGGTGATGTTATCGTAGGTGTTACGCAGGAAATGATTGACAACTGCGGTGGCAAAATCTTTGTCCAGGGTGATGGTGGTTGTGTTCTTACAAAGATTGCAAAAACCGGAACATTCGATCCCAAGAATGTTATAGCATACGGCAACCGCGTTCCCGGTGCCAACGTGTTTACAGTAATCCCCGAAGGAACTAAGAAAATAGCTGTTGAGTATACAATCGCTCCGGTCTGGTCAAATTTAAACTATACCGAGAACTATAACTGGGTTGAGTTAGAACTGACAAGCGAACCTTCCGCCGATGGCAAGATTGTTACCTATAACTTGACGGAAGAAGCAATTGCTTCTATTAACGCAGGCAAAGAAGTTGTGGTCAACACTGAAAACTCCGAGGTTGTTAAGGTATTCTATCCTTCCGAGGGTGAGGGCAGCGGCATCGCCGGTATCGCTGCCGAGAAGAAGATCGTGAACGTCTATGACCTGGCAGGTCGCGTGGTTCGCCACAACATCGACTCCGCCAACGCTGTCAACGGCCTGGCAAAAGGCATCTATATCGTCAACGGCCAGAAAGTGCTGGTGAAGTAATCCCGCATACAGAGCCTGCCTCGGAGAGGCTGTTTTTCATTAACCCCACGATGGCTGGAGGGCGCGAAGCGTTCCGACAGCCTTCGTGGGGTGTCTCATGTCTTATGACAGCTTGGTCGGAGACCATGCCGCTGTACTGCCATTCATATCACTACATTGTCCATACCATAGGCCAGAGACATGGTCTCCGACCAAGCGGTGTTCTTACGTCCTTGTCCCCACGAAGGCCGGCGCCAGCTGACGCTGTCCCCGTCCATCGTGGGGTTATTGAGAAACATGGTCTCCGACCAAACGGTGCCATAACCTTATACTATTTTTTTATTACTGTCCGCTAAACATTTTTGAGGCATCGTAAAAAATGGGCTGATTCCGA
>ENA-OYYR01000773-OYYR01000773.1-human-gut-metagenome-genome-assembly--contig:-NODE-773-length-14265-cov-6.410063_pt1 | contig 14265 bp, 10 predicted proteins | sample MGYA00244066_ERZ653454 | MGnify/ENA primary metagenome ERZ653454 (study PRJEB26926, sample SAMN06165163) | human gut metagenome | biome: ENVO:00009003; feature: ENVO:2100002; material: ENVO:00002003...
TAACAACTATCGACTATTTTTCTGCCATTCAGTGTCTACTTTTTATGGAGCAACAAACATGGCATGATTTCACTTCCGAATATGGCGCGATTGCACTTCCGAACTTGTACCGGACCTAAAAAGTATTTTGACTTTAGTCCGTTGTTGTGCGCGGCACGGAGTGTCCACGCCACTATGTTGGCGGCAGGGCAAGTGATGGAATTAGTAGTTCAAGTATTGCTTCGGAGAAGTTGTTTCTCGTTAACACCACGATGGGCGGATTTTTCAAGAGTTCTTTAGTTCGTGCTTCATGCGCTCTCCCGGAGATCCGGTGTTACTATGCGCTGCGGGGATGGGGATAATAGGTCTTTTGTTTTGAAGAGTGCCGTCAGTCTTTTGTTTCGGGTCGGAGCTTCAGCGACGCTGCTGTCAGTTTTTCTTCTCTCTCAAAAACGGCGTGAGAAGACGAAAATCGCTTGATAACTGGCCGAAACAGGGCGTTTGTCAGAATCTCAGAGCCTTAATTTGGTGTTAAGAACCAAACAATGCGTTAATAATCAGCGAGGAATAAACGTTATAGACATGGTGCATCCGATTCGCCAAATAAATGGAATCGGGGCTATTTATTGCACTGCGCAACAATTCGGAAAATTGGCGTTGATTATTTGTGCCTTTTTTACTACATTTGCAAGTTAATGCTGTCAGCAATGCTTGCTGACAGCGAAAATTTCAATATGACACCGCGCATAGAATTTGAAACGCAGAATGTGGAGATGCCGGACCTCGACTGGCGCGAGGTGCGCAACTGGATCAACGCCGTGGCCCAAAGTCACGGCTGCACCGTGCACCGTCTCTCCTATTTATTTATGGACGATGCCGGAATCCTGGAGTCGAACATCCAGGCGTTGGGCCACGATTATTATACCGACATCATTACCTTCGACTACGGTCGTGACGGTAAGCTGTGCGGTGAGATGCATATCTCGCTCGATACGGTCAGGTCAAATGCGGAAGGACTCGGACAGCCATACAGTCGCGAACTGATGCGTGTCATAATCCACGGCGTGCTGCACCTGGTAGGCATCAACGACAAGGGCCCCGGCGAGCGCGAGATAATGGAAGCTGCCGAGAACGCCGCCCTCAATATGTGGCCGCCGTCGCTGCTCCTTTAATAGTACATATACGAACCATAATATTCGATAATCAAAGATAACCCTATGAGGTTTGAATATGATGTTATAGTGGTCGGAGGAGGCCATGCCGGTTGCGAGGCAAGCGTGGCTTCGGCCCGTGTGGGCGCCAAGACTCTGCTTGTGACACTCGATATGAACCGGGTGGCGCAGATGTCGTGTAATCCAGCTATTGGTGGTATAGCCAAAGGCCAGATTGTCAGGGAAATAGATGCGCTTGGCGGAGAAATGGGCATCGCCGCCGACCAGACGGCAATACAGTTCCGGATGCTGAACCGCTCCAAAGGTCCCGCCGTGTGGTCGCCCCGTGTGCAGAGCGATCGCGAGAAGTACATAAGCCATTGGCGCAACGTATTGGAGAGCACTCCGAAGCTCGAGATGTTTCAGGACAGCGTGACAGGACTTCTGATAGAAAACGGTGAAAATGGACCCCAAGTAACCGGTGTCGTCACAGCCCTCGGCATTGAATTCAAGGCCAAAAAGGTAGTGCTGACCAACGGAACTTTCCTGAACGGGCTGATGCATTTCGGCCCGACAAAGCTGCCCGGAGGACGCATTTCTGAGCAAAACAGCGTGGGTCTGACCGAGCAACTGAAGGCTTTAGGATTCACTACGGGACGCATGAAAACCGGTACTCCGGCGCGTATCGACGGCCGCTCCATAGACTTCACAAAGGCAGAAATTCAGTATGGCGACAACGAGGAATGGGAGAAGTTTTCTTTCCTCCCCGAAGTCAAACGTACCCTGAAACAGCGTCCTTGCTGGATAGTCCGCACCAACCCCGAATGCCATAAAGAGATAACCGACCACCTTGACGAATCGCCGATGTACAACGGCGACATACATAGTGTCGGGCCCCGTTACTGCCCCAGCATCGAGACCAAACTCGTGACCTTCGCAGACAAGGATTCGCACCAGCTTTTCCTTGAACCGGAAGGTGAGACAACCGAGGAATATTATATCAACGGCTTCTCCAGCTCGATGCCCTGGCGTGTACAGGTCGAAGCCTTGCAGCGTGTCCCCGGACTGGAAAACGTGCAGCTTTACCGTCCCGGCTACGCCATAGAATATGACTATTTCGACCCTACGCAACTGAACCATTCGCTGGAGACAAAACTTGTGAAGGGTCTCTATTTCGCAGGTCAGATCAACGGTACGACGGGCTATGAGGAGGCCGCCGCACAGGGACTAATTGCAGGAGTGAATGCGGCAAGAAGCGCCGCCGGGCGTGAGCCACTGATACTGGGACGAGACCAGGCATATATCGGAGTTCTTATCGACGACCTGGTGACTAAGGGAGTGGATGAACCATATCGTATGTTTACCTCGCGTGCAGAATACAGAATCCTGCTGCGTCAGGATGACGCCGATATGCGCCTGACTCCGGTTGGCTACGAAATCGGCCTTGCATCCAAGGAACGCCATCAGGCGATGATGGATAAGAAGCGTCAGCGCGACGAATTTATCAAATGGGCAGAGAACACCAACGTAAAATCGGCCCCTGAGTTAAACGCCTGGCTGGAGTCGTTGGGAACGTCGCCACTAACTGCCAGCGTCAAGGTCGCAGATTTGGTTCGCCGACCGCAGATAACATTCTACACTCTTGCCGAGCATCTGCCGATGCTTGTCGATAGGATAGGGAAGGTGGATGCCCCGCATGACGGAGCGCGTCGCAAGGAGATAGTGCAGGCAGCCGAGATACTGATAAAATATTCCGGCTACATATCCCGCGAGGCAGAGATGGCCGACAAACAGAAGCGTCTTGAGGATGTCCGGATTCCGGCGGGGATAGACTTCGGCAAGATGGAGGCAATCTCCACGGAGGCTCGACAGAAGCTGACTAAGATACGTCCGCGCACGGTAGGGCAGGCGTCACGAATCCCGGGGGTAAGCCCCGCCGACATCAGCGTGCTGTTGCTGCTGATAGGACGGTGAACAACGATGCAAAAGACGGCCCGGAATTTAGAGGGATTTATAAGCATAGTTAATCTGTTTTAAAGAACGCAGCCGTGCGGGACACCGCATCAATAAAAGGATCTGAACGGATAAGGATGCTGCAATGTTCCACGTGGAACATTAGAATGACCCCGACTGTTAGAGCTTTAGAGAAGGAAGCATAAAGACAAATAGAATATCAAGAAAACAAAAAATAACATCAAATAAACGAATATGGAATTAGAGGATTTGAAGGGACTGATTCGGGATATTCCGAACTTTCCGAGCAAGGGAATTATTTTCCGTGATCTCACCACGCTGCTGAAGAATGGCGAGGCCCTGCATCTGATGGGCGATAAACTGGCCGACCTATATCGTGGTCTTGGAGTAACCAAGGTGGTAGGTATCGAAAGCCGCGGTTTCATCGGAGGCTCTGTCCTGGCCTACGAGCTTGGCTGCGGTTTCGTGCCTGCGCGCAAGCCCGGCAAACTGCCTGCCGTCACCATCAAGAAGGCATACGCCAAGGAGTATGGCGTGGACACCATCGAGCTGCATAGCGACGCCATCAATTCCGATGACATCGTGGTAATTCATGATGACCTGCTTGCCACAGGAGGTACGATGCGTGCCTGCTACGACCTGGTGAAATCGATGAACCCGAAGAAGGTCTACATTAACTTCGTGGTAGAGCTTACGGCTCTGCACGGCCGCGACAATCTCCCCGAGGATTGCGAGGTGACATCTCTGTTGAAATATTGATGACTCAGGAATCAGAATTGATACCGCAGGAATCAGATAAGAATTCTTCGGATCGGGGACTTGAAATTTCATCCGTGCCTACGGTGTATTCGGTAGAGGAAATTCTTGCCGGATCCGGCAGGGATATCGATGAAATCGGAGGCTTCGATCTGGAGATAAACGAGCAGCGGACGGCCGACGAGATCCGGCATAACCGGCCTGGCCCGAAGCTGCGCGAAAAGATTCTCGGCCTCCCCGATTTGCCCGGCGTTTACATGTACGTCGACAAGTCGGGGAAGGTTATCTATGTGGGGAAGGCAAAGCGGCTGAAACGCCGCGTCTCCTCATACTGGAACCGTATGCACGATTCCACACGCACCAATCTGTTGGTGCGCAACATCGCAGACCTCCGTTTCATCGTGGTGCATTCGGAGGAGGATGCACTGCATCTGGAGAATGCCATGATCAAGGAGTATAAGCCGCACTACAACGTGTTGCTGAAGGACGATAAATCCTACCCCTGGATCGTGATAACGAAGGAGCTTTATCCTCGCATATTCATGACGCGTGAGCGTGGACTGGACGCGAGATATTACGGCCCTTATTCAAACCTGCAGTCGGCCAAGGTGGTGCTTGACCTGATACGCGAGACGTTCCCGTTGCGGTCGTGCCGTCATGCGCTGGACGAGCGCGGCATAGCGCGAAACCGGTTCTCGCTATGTCTGGACTATCACATCGGCAAATGCGCCGGACCGTGCAAGGGGCTGATAAGCCCGGAAAGCTACGGCGAATACATCGGGCGCGTACGTCAGATTCTGAATGGCGAGACGGTGGAACTGGAGCGTAACCTGCAGGATGAAATGAAGCGTCTCAGCGAGGAATGGAAATTCGAGCAGGCGCAGGAGGTGAAGGAGAAATACGAGGCTGTGCGGCGTTATAATTCACGCAGCGTGGTAGGGGAGCGCGCCATGCCCGATACGGATATGTTCGCGTATGTGGAGAACGACAACATGGCGTTCGTCAACTTCATGCATCTGCACCGCGGCGCCGTGACGCAAAGCCTGAACTTGGAATTTCGTCGCGGGCAGTCGTTAGAGGTGACGCCGCAGGAAATACTGTCGCGCGCCATAGCGGAAGTGGAGTCCCGTTTCGACCGCAAGGTGGAGCGTGCCATAGTGCCGTTCCTGCCTGATGTGGAGTTCGACGGCGTGGAGTTTACGGTGCCCCAGCGCGGCGACAAGAAGAAGGTGCTGGAGGTGGGCGTGAAGAACGCCACGCAGTATATGCACGACGTGGAGAAGCAGCAGGAGAAACTGAATCCGGACCATAGGATTGACCAGCTGATGGCCCGCATGAAGTCCGATTTCAGGCTTGAAAAAGAGCCGAGACATATAGAGTGTTTCGATAACTCGAACATCCAGGGCACGAATCCGGTGGCCAGCTGCGTGGTGTTCCGCAACGGCAAACCGTCCAAGCGCGACTATCGTCATTTCATCATCAAGACGGTGGTGGGCGCTGACGATTTCGCGTCGATGAAGGAGGTGCTTCACCGCCGTTACACACGCATGATGGCCGAGGGCGAGCCGTTGCCCGAGCTGGTGGTGGTGGACGGCGGCAAGGGGCAGCTGAGTGCTGCCGTCGAGGCTTTCGACGAGATGGGCATACGCGGCGAGGTGGCGTTGGTGGGCATAGCCAAGCGCCTGGAGGAGATATACTATCCCGGCGACACGCTGCCGCTGTACCTGGACAAGAAATCGCCGAGTCTGAAGGTGATACAGGCATTGCGCGACGAAGCGCACCGCTTCGGCATCACCCATCATCGCGACCGTCGCAGTAAGGGTCAGGTAGCCAGCGAGTTGGATAATATAAGGGGAATCGGCCCCGCCACGGCCGCCCAGCTGATGAAGGCGTTTAAATCCCTGAAACGCGCCAAAGAGGCTGACTACGAGCAGCTTGCCGCAGCCATCGGCACCGCCAAGGCCCGCATCCTCTACGCCCACTTCCACCCCGACAGCCAAATTACTGAATAAAACCGCGTTGAATTACTGAATGGATACGCGCATTTCTTTCGGGGTGCAGGCGTATTTTCGTTTGAACAGGCGATTGAAATACGTGACATTCTGGAATCCGCAATCAAGCGCTATCTCCGCAATGCCGTTTTCCGTGTGACGTAGCATTTCTTTTGCTTTCGCAAGGCGCATATCGTTGAGATATTCCGAATATGTCATTCCGGTGCAATGCCTCATGAATGTGCAGAATGCTGACTTGTTCATGCCCACGTATCTGCTGATGTCGTCAAGTCCGATCCGTCGGGAATAGTTGCAGGCACAATACACCCTGACGGCTTCAAGCCGTTGTTCGGCGCGGGTAAGCGTGCTTTTTCGTCCTGCATCCCTGGCGCCCGAGACATCGGATATCTCTACGAGCAGTTCAATCATCAGAGGTACCCTTTGCTCAGGTACCATTCCCTGCATCCTGCGCATCAGTTCTTGAATTATCCGGCGTCTGTCGCCGGCGTAGCTTACGGCATGGTCAAGCCGTACAATCCGCCCGAAAGATTCCGATATTTCCGGAATCAGATTCATTAACGATTGAATCAGCGAGGTGTCGAAGAATATCGAGATATTGCCGATATTGTCATCCATATCGACATCATCGTGATTGAACCGCCATACATGCGGTATGTCCGGAGGTATCAGCACCACTTCTCCCTGTGTGAAAGGCTCCGTGAGATTGCCGATGGTGCGTGTGCCGGAGCCTGTCAATATGTACGACAGTTCCCAGGCATGGCCGGAATGCAGGTCAATCTGTCTGTCCGGACTTATACGGACATCGTCAAATATAAAGGCTGACGAACTCATGGTGCAAATATAGTTCAATTATTTAAAAATATCGGTAAATGCAGTGAAATAAATTATATGTAATTTTGCATCCGAAACAACGAAGCAGTCAGAACCGCTTCAATAACGACTAAGACTTATGACATCACAGGCGATTCCTTTGTCCTCCAAACCGAGGTTCGAGATACTTGACGGGCTGCGCGGCGTGGCCGCCATGATTGTAGTGGCGTTCCATCTGTTCGAGACATATTCGGCCGGTCCGCAATACCAGATATTGAATCACGGTTATCTTGCCGTCGACTTTTTCTTTGTCCTGTCCGGTTTCGTGATAGGCTATGCTTACGACGACCGGTGGAAGCGCATGACGACATGGGACTTCTTCAAGCGCCGTCTGATACGCCTGCAGCCTATGGTGATACTCGGCACCCTGATCGGGGCTTTCTGGTTCTATTTCAGCGCGGCGCCGGGATTCGAGCTAGTGATGCGGACACCGTGGTGGAAGCTGCTGCTGATCATGATATTAGGGTGTATCATGTTTCCAACGCCCCCGTCGATGGACATCCGCGGCTGGAAAGAGATAAACTCGCTGAACGGCGCGCAATGGTCGCTGCTGTGGGAATATATAGCCAACATCCTGTATGCGCTGGTGGTGCGCAGGTTCAGCACCATTGTCCTTGCCGTGTTCGTATTCCTCTCAGCCTTCCTGACCATCGACCTCGCCATGAACCTTGACGTCACCGGGCTGCTGGCCCTGCGTGAATATGCCAGATACACCGTCATCGGCGGTTTCGGACTGACGCCTGACCAGATATATATCGGCATCTGCCGGCTCCTGTATCCCTTCTTCGGCGGCCTGCTGCTGTACAGGCTCGGTAAATGGCGCATCAATCTGAAACGGGGCGCCATGACCTGGTGTTCGCTGGCCGTGGCGGTGACGCTGGTAATGCCCCACATAGGGGGCGAGACCCATCAATGGCTTAACGGCCTGTACTGCGCAGTCGTGATTCTGCTGGTCTATCCGGCCATCGTGGCCGCAGGGGCCGGAAGCCCCCTGGCCGGCAAGAAAACCATAGCCGTCTGCAAGTTCCTGGGCATGATTTCATACCCGTTGTACATCACTCATTATCCCATGATATACGTACAGATGAACTGGGCCGCGCGACATGCCGATGCACCGCTCGGCACCCACATCTGGGTGGCGGTAAGCATATTCATCGCCTCCATCGCCGTAGCGTATGCCAGCGTCAAGGTCTACGACCTCCCGGTTCGCGCATGGCTGTCCGAAAGATTCATTTATCACAAAAATAAAGTAGCATGAACATCAATCATATCGCCGTATGGGCCCGCGACCTTGAATCGTTGAAAGAATTCTATTGCCGCTGGTTCAACGCCAAGGCAGGAGAACGGTATCATAATCCGCGAAAGAATTTCACATCATATTTCCTTACTTTCCCCGACGGAGGGGCCAGCCTTGAGATCATGAATGTTCCGGAACTGACAGACCGGGACATTCACGCGAAAACTACGGGATTCTGCCATATCGCCGTTTCATTGGGAAGCAAAGGGAAAGTGGATGAGATGACCGAGCAGATGCGCAGTGCCGGCATAACGATCCTCGGCGAGCCGCGCACCACCGGCGACGGCTGTTATGAAAGCGTCGTCGCCGACCCGGAAGGCAATACCGTCGAACTGACCGTCTGACGCCCGTCAAAATTTAGCCTGAACATAAACGGGCGCGTCCCGGTGAGGGCGCGCCTGTGAGTTATGCGTAAATGAATTTCTTGACAATTTTTTGGCTCTAAATAAATAAATATCAGTAAAAAGAATTAATTTTGTGAATTGAGGCCGGAATGGTCTACAAATACTGATATTTGAATAAGTCAGTTTTTCGTATATGACTATCACAGGCCGTTGAGATTTAAAACATGAGCAAGATGAACGAGCGCATAAAATATCCGATAGGCGTACAGAGTTTTTCCGAAATCATAAACGGAAATTATGTTTATGTCGATAAGACTGAATATGTCTATCATCTTGTGGAGGAAGGGAAATATTATTTTCTGAGCCGGCCGCGCCGATTCGGGAAAAGCCTGTTTCTTTCTACGCTGGAAGCATTTTTTCTTGGGAACAGGGACCTGTTCAAAGGTCTGGCCATGGACACGCATGAGTCCATCGACTGGATCAAACATCCTGTGCTCCATCTTGATTTCAACGCCAAAGACTATACACGCGACGATCTGTCTCTTTACAATCACATAGACGGCTATCTTGCCAAATGGGAAGCCGAGTATGGCGTGGAGCCGCGAATCAGGGATCTTGACACCCGATTCGCGGATGTAATTACCGCCGCTTATCAAAAGACCGGCCGACAGGTCGTGATTCTGATAGACGAATATGACCGCCCGCTCCTGCAGAATCTCAGCAAGGAGCGTCAACCAAGGCAAGCATTGTTTCGTGACATGCTGAAGGGATTTTTCGGCGTACTCAAAAGCTGCGACCAATACATCAGATTCGCCTTTCTGACCGGCATCACTAAGTTCGGACGGGTCAGCGTATTTTCCGACCTGAACAATCTTGAAGACATCACTCTTGACAGCAAGTATAATGGCATCTGCGGCATCACCGAATCGGAACTGTCCGACAATCTGAAATCCGGTATAGAGAACCTTGCCAAAGCCAATGACCTCTCTTTCGAAGAAACATGCGGCCGGTTGAAATTGAGTTATGACGGTTATCGGTTTTCGTTCAGGAAGAACGAAGGCATATACAATCCCTTCAGTGTGCTGAACGTATTGAAGAAAGAAGAATTCGGCGATTATTGGTTTCAGACCGCTACTCCGACCATGCTGGTGGAATTGCTGAGGGATTGTGATACTGATCTCACCCAGCTTGACGGAGCCTCCAGAGGAGAAAACGAATTGATGGGGCTTGATCCGGTATTGAGCGATCCCATCCCCGTCCTGTTTCAGAGCGGCTATCTTACCATCAAGGATACGATGATGGTGGGCCGCAAGAAAATGTACCGCCTCGGATTCCCCAACGAAGAAGTCGAAGACGGATTCCTTGAAGCGTTGCTCCCTTTTTATGTGAATCGGAAAACCGTTTCAGACGGCACGGAACTGTCCTCGCGTTGTATCGCAGCACTTCGGGTCGGAGACGTGGATGGATTCATGCTGATACTGAAATCCCTGTTAGCCGGCGTGCCTTATAGCGAGAGTGGCGAAAACCGTAAGCGAATCCATGAAGGCAGATTCCGCGACGTGTTGTTCATCATCTGCCGCCTGATGGGCCTGACGGTTCATTGTGAACTGCATACAGCTCTTGGCCGCATAGACATGATTGTGGAAACGGATTCTTATGTCTACGTCATGGAATTTAAGGTTGACAAGTTGCCCGAAGAAGCGTTGGCTCAGGTTGAAGATCGTCATTATGCCGACAGATATCTGGCAGACAGCCGAACAGTCGTAAAAGTCGGTGTGGAGTTCTCAACCCGCGAACGCAACATATCCGCCTGGGCCGTAAGCGATATCTCCTAAGATTTGTACAAGAACAACGGGCGCGTCCGGGGATGGGCGCGCCCGTTTTGTGTGGGGTGTGGTGAGGGCGATGGGGATTACTTGAACTTCTTGGCGATGGAGGCGGGGACGGCGTCGCGGTGAACGCCGACACCGATGGTCTTGGCCATGAAGTAGGGCATCGAGACGTACAGGTAGCCGTCGTAGAGCTGGTTGGTGTCCCACGAGTTCTTTACCTTGTAGTATTTGTTGCCCTCCTGGTCGGTGGCGGTGCCAACAATCACCATGCCGTGGTCGTCGGTGGTCTCGAAGTTGTCGAAACCGGTCTGACGGCTCTCCTGGGTCACTTCCTCCTCCTTGATCGGGCCCTTGATCTCGAATTTTTCGTTCTCACGGTCTTTGTCGCTCAACTTGACCCAACGGCTAAGCTCGGTGTCTGTCATGTCCTGACGGCCCTTGGAAGCGGGGAGAAGGGCATATCCCTTGCGCCATTTGAATCCACCTTCCGACACATCGGCCGCCCAGCATACGGTGCGGCCCTGCTCCAGCGCGTTGTCCACGATGGCCTTCATGTCCTCCATCGGCACGTTGCGCGACAGCGTCCAGGCCCAGTTGTCGGGAATCTCAAGAGCGCATTCCTCGTAGAAGGGATGATGCGTGAAGCTGATGACGTTGATGAAATTCTCAGGCTCCAGCCCGATGGCCTTGGCGAACGACTGCGGCGTATAGGTCTTGCCCTCGTAGGTGAACTGCTCGGGCACCGGACCTAAGTAGGCGTCGAGTATGCCCTCGAAGCCCTTCAGCCACGCTGTGCTGAGCTTGCTGTTCTTGGTGCCGCGCGCCAGGACGGCGTCCAGGTAAGCCGTCAGCGCCTCGGCCATCTCATAGTGCGAATGCTTGTCCTCGCCGTAATTCAGGCCCTTGTATGCCTCCTCGGGCATGGCGCCGTACTGCTTCGACATGTTCAGCACGTCGGCAAAGCTGCCTCCCTGCGCGAAATTGAGCTTGCCGCCCATGCGGATGTATTTCTTGGCCTTCTCGATGTAGGCGTTGCGCACCACGAACATCTCGGACAGCGTCACGGACTTGCCGGTGTTGTGGCGCACGTTGTCCTCCAGCGTGGAGAGGCCGGAGAAGGCCCAGCATGTGCCCGATTTGTTCTGGTCGTAGACCGGACCGTGGTCGTTGATACGCACGTCGGTGAACTTGAAGCCCGTGCTGTCGGGCACTTCGATTTTGGGATCGTCGGCAAGTACTGCCGTCGCTGACATGGCCGCAAGCGCCACCAGCGCGAAACGTTCTATTTTCATGGTTATGTCGTTATGTTAATATGTTATATCGGGTTGCCCACATGCGTGCCAAAGGCACGTCCCTATTGGTGTAACAGAGGGGTGGATATAAATATTTTGTTACAGATGGCAAAGTTAAGGCAAAATTTGTTATATTTGCAAGGAAGTATGGCCGGAATGTTGTTAAAACGGCGAAAGGCCACTACAAATAAGAAAAAAGTCGTTACGAAAAGGTAAAAAGTATAAGTTATGAAGACCAAGACGGCAAAGGAAGATAAGCGACCGGCACGCATCCGCAAGGGTGACCTGCCCGCGCTGATAGTCGGTTTTTTGCAGCAGAACAATAAGCAGAGCTTTAATTATAAACAGATATCGTTCGGCATCGGGGCCACGCATCCCTCCAACCGGATGGATGTAATCAACGTGCTGGACGAGCTTGCAGCCGCCGACGACATCATGGAGGTGGAGCTGGGCAAATACAAGGCCAAGGCCAACCGTGGCACCGAAAACATCGGTTACTTCGTGCGCCGCAGCAACGGCAAGAACGCCGTGATAGTGGACGACGAGCAGATATTCGTGGCCGAGCGCAACTCGATGCACGCCCTGAACGGCGACAAGGTGCGCGTGGTGGTCAGCGCCGCCCGCAAGGGCCAGGAGCCGGAGGCCCAGGTAATCGAGATTGTCGAGGCCAAGGATCAGCAGTTTGTCGGCACACTGAAGATAGAGAAGAATTACGCCGCCCTCGTGACGGATTCCAAGTTCCTGGCGGCCGACATCGTGCTGCCGCGCGGACGCCTCAAGGGTGGCAAGAACGGCGACAAGGCCGTGGCCCGCATCGTGCAGTGGCGCGACGACGAGATGAACCCGCGCGGCGAGATCATAGACATCCTCGGCGCGAAAGGGGAGAACAACACCGAGATGCACGCCATCTTAGCTGAGTTCGGCCTGCCGTACAAATATCCCGAGAACGTGGAGAAAGCCGCCGAGAAGATTCAGGAAGGCATCACAAAGGAGGAGGTGGCCAAGCGCGAGGATTTCCGCAACGTCACCACTTTCACCATCGACCCGCGCGACGCCAAGGACTTTGACGACGCCCTGTCCATCCGCCGTCTCAGCAACGGCAACTGGGAAGTGGGCGTGCACATCGCCGACGTGACGCACTACGTGCACCCCAACACGATTATCGACAAGGAAGCCCAGAAACGGGCCACGTCGGTCTACTTAGTAGACCGTACCATCCCGATGCTTCCCGAGCGTCTCAGCAACAGCCTGTGCAGTCTGAGGCCCAACGAGGAGAAACTGACATTCTCCGCCATCTTCGAGATGGACCATAAGGCCAACGTGGTGAACAGCCGCATAGGGCGCACCGTCATCAAGTCCGACCGTCGCTTCACCTACGAGGAGGCGCAGACCATCATCGAGACCGGCGAAGGCGAATACGCCGAGGAATTGGCCGTGCTAAACACCCTGGCCAAGGAACGACGTCGCCGGCGCTATCAGGAAGGCGCATTGGAGTTCGACCGCGCCGAGGTGCGCTTCGAGATCGACGAGACCGGCAAGCCTATCTCCGTCTATTTCAAGGAATCGAAGGATGCCAACAAGCTGATAGAGGAATTCATGCTGCTTGCCAACCTTACCGTTGCCGAATCAATCGGGAAAGTGCCTAAAGGAAAGAAGGCCAAGACGTTCGTTTACCGCGTGCATGACAATCCCGATCCCGACAAGCTGTCGAACCTGGCGCTGATAGCCACCCGCTTCGGTTATAAACTGAACACCGATGGCAGCTCGCGTCAGGTGAATCAGAGCGTGAACCGTCTGCTGCGCGACGTCAAGGGAAAAGGGGAGGAGAACATGCTCTCCATCTTGGCTATCCGCTCCATGGCCAAAGCCAATTACAGCACCGACAACGTGGGCCATTACGGCCTTAACATGCCGTATTACACGCATTTCACCTCGCCGATACGCCGTTATCCCGACATGATGGTTCACCGTCTGTTGGCGCGCTATGCCGAGGGAGGCCGCAGCGTCGACAAGGTTAAGACCGAGGAGGAATGCCGCCACGACTCCGACATGGAGGTGCTGGCCAGCAACGCCGAGCGCGCCTCGATACGCTACAAGCAGGTGGAATTCATGCGCGACCGACTGGGCGAGATATACGAGGGCGTCATCTCAGGCGTGACTGAATGGGGCTTCTACGTGGAACTTGACGAGAATATGTGCGAGGGCCTGGTGCCTATCCGTGACCTGGCCGACGACTACTACGACCTCGACGAGAAGAACTATTGCCTGATAGGGCGGCGTCACGGCGTGCGCTATACGCTGGGCGACCGCGTCAAGGTGCAGGTGGCCCGCGCCGACCTGGAGCGCAAGCAGCTCGACTTCGCTCTGATCGACGACAAGGGAAATCCCAACAAACCCCTGCCCGAGGACAAGCCCGGCAAGCGCCACGAAGCTAAGAAAGGTGGCAAGAAGAAGGGTAAAAGACACTGAGACGGACCCCGAAATCGCTAATAATGCACCCCGGAACCGTTAAAAAAGTACCTGGGGATGGCTAAAAATGCGCAAATTTTCCACAAATAGTGTGAAAAATTTGGCCGGAACCAAAAAAAGTAGTAATTTTGCATCGGGTGAGTCCTGGACGACCAGCTCCCCGTGAATCCCCCAGGTCTTGACCGAAGCAAGGGCAGCGGGTTGTAGCGGTGCGATGCAGGGAGCTCTCCCACTCGCCTCTTTAGCTCAGTTGGCCAGAGCACGTGATTTGTAATCTCGGGGTCGTTGG
>ENA-OYYR01000796-OYYR01000796.1-human-gut-metagenome-genome-assembly--contig:-NODE-796-length-14091-cov-8.479339_pt1 | contig 14091 bp, 13 predicted proteins | sample MGYA00244066_ERZ653454 | MGnify/ENA primary metagenome ERZ653454 (study PRJEB26926, sample SAMN06165163) | human gut metagenome | biome: ENVO:00009003; feature: ENVO:2100002; material: ENVO:00002003...
TACCCTTTTAAGGGTGGTTGCAGTCTTTTTTTATTGCGCGTTTTTTTACAGCGCCATCTTTTTTAATATGCCGGGATACCGTATCCGTAGATAACCGAACTTCCGACAGGGTATGTCTTAGTTCTGCAAGTATCGCCAGAGTTGCCCTCAACGGTATAGGCTGTTCCGTTCTCACATTTCTGAACGATTCCGGTGTGGTCTGTTACTCCGTCGCCCTCCCAGTCAAAGAAGATGATTGTACCGGGTGCAGGCTCATAGTTTCTGTCTGCCCATTGTCCTCGGCCTTTGAACCATTGTGCTCCGTTTACACAACCGGCATACTTTGGAATGATACCGAAGTCAATATATCCACACTCATTGGCACACCAAGAAACAAAGCAGGCACTCCATTCTACACGGGAGTCAAAGCCATACTAAGACCAATAGGGCTGTCCGCCCACATTACCTACCTGAGACAGAGCGACCGTTACAATCTGACCGTCGCTGTATCCGATACCGTAAAGCACTTGTGACCATAGCTGATTGTTTTCGTCCTTCAACAGCTCTGCAAGGTAGTCTTTTTGCTCTTGATTAAAACCGTACATTGAAGCCATTTCATCGACGGTTTTGTGAGAAACCGTCGATATACAAAAAGGTCTCCGAAACGGTGGTTTCGGTCTTGACGATATTTCCGTGTCCGTCGTCGCTTTCCTCGATTTCCGTGTGGGTTTTTGACTCCGTTCGTGAGGAAATCTCATTCATTTCCCAAAAAATATCCGATAGAAGCTGTTTCTTGGTTTCATCAACCGTATCAACCTCCATCGGATTATCCGGGTCGGTATTTACTTTAACGGAATAGACCGCAAGAACATCTTTCCATACAGCACGGCTTCCGCTCATTTCAAGCACATCATAACTTACGTAGTTCTTTTCCTGCTCCAGTCGGTTGTCATATTCCTGATTGATTTCCTGAACGACTGTCTGCATTGACATTCCCGTGCCGGAGTCCTCTCCCGAAAAGAAGATACCGAACACCGAACCAGCAATCAGACCAACAAGGCAAAGCACGATAATGACGACAACCGCAACCCAACCTCCGGCGGCAATGGCTGCAATCAGATCTTTTACCGCCGCTATAATTGCCTTGACTGTGGCAAACGTCGCTTTGGCGGCTGCTTTAATGGTTGCGGCTGTGGCTTTCGCCGCTTGTGCCGCTTTCTGTGAAGCTTTAACGGTAGCCTGTGCAGTTTTCTGTGCCGCTTTTGCCGTTTGCTGGCTTGTCTTAATTGCTGTTTTCGCCGTCTGTTCTGCCGTTTTCACAGATTTCTGTGCTGTCTTTTCAACGGTCTTAATTGCAGAGCTTGTGTTTTGCAAAGTCTGCTTTCGTAAAGACTGCTTGGCTCTCTGCTGCTTGAAATGTTGTATGCCGTCCTTTACAGACCGGAGATTTTCTTTTGTCATTTCAAGACCTTTGCGTCCGGCTTTATCAAACACATAAGCTCCGTCGTGAACTACCTCATCAATACCGTTTTCCATTTTATCGGAAGCGTATTCCTCCGCAGAGTTCGTATTGGCATTGACGGAATGCTCCGCCTTATCCTTTGCGGCAATATATGACTGCTTCATTCTCTGCGTGGCGATTGCCGCTTTATCAAGGGTTTTTATCGTACCCTTATTACTGTTCTTTGTTTTAATGTCAGCCATACAATCCCTCCTTACTATGCAGGCTGAATGACTCGCTTGAACTTCGTATCGCTTTCTTCAATGAATTTGTTTATCAGCCTGCTTTCGGCTTTGGTTTCTGGGTACGCCGTAATCGTAATAGTTTTGGTATTTCAGTTCAGGGTGTAGCTGTCTGTGGCAACATTAGTTATGTGGTGCTGCGCCAAGAAATCTCTCAACCTTTTCATTTCGTCAAGGTCATCGGACATAATCACATTGACATAGGTTCTGTCTTTTGACAGCTTCTCATTGACGAAACAGGCAAGAGAGCAGCCGACACCGCCGGCAATAGAAACCACAAGCATTGCAAGCTCACTTTCCGCAGACACAACCCGTTTCGTAATCCAAAAATAAATGAAGTCGGATAGAATAATCGCAAATCCGGCAAGTATCCAACGACTTCTTTGTACCATTATGGTTTTTGTTGTACTCAGTGCGTTGTCCGCCACCTTCGCAGCGAACAACACAGCCAAGTATATAATGCTACTCATAAACGATTGACACTTCCTGTCCCGAACTACTCTGTGATTAACTTTGCCACTACAACAAGTCTGCCGTTGGTGCGGGAGTATTCACAGGTTGAAAGGGTTAAGAGCTTGTCGCCGTATTCTGCGGTAACATCCGTGTCATATAGAGATAATTTCTTACACTTATCGACATAAGCAGAGAAATCCTCCGGTGTTTCCGCATTGACAAAGTGGTAGTATTTGAAACTGTCGGAACTGTCCGTATAGACTACGGTTTTGAACACGGCAAGCACTTCATAGGTCTGTCGGTCTGTCAGCGTATCAAAAGAAATGGTTTTGTGGTTCTCCCAAAAGCTCTTGTCCTTGAATTTCATCAATCCGGTAAACATAGAGCCGTCGTTCATATGATGACCATAGATAATGATGTTGTCGCTTGACAATTCCATATCGCAGTTTTCCTGAACATACGGGCAGCCATAATCGGAGTATGACTTATCAAAGCCGTGCTTCAGATAAAAGTCAGGATTATCCTTTGATTGCATAACAGGATAATTGATTTTTGTGTCCTCGACCTTTATCCAACCGACCACATCATTGTTTTGGAGGTATAGCTCCTGATATTCCGGGATAAAGGTTTTGCCGTCGGAATAATTCATAGGTTCTTGCGTTTCATCAGGCTGTGTCTCTACAACCTCAATCAGATTGTCGTAAAGCTTTGCCTGCTTTACAGAGTCGTAATAATGCTTGATGATGAAGTCCGTGCTTACGGCAAGCACAACGCTCAAAGCACAGATAATCGCAATATATATCTTATTTTTCATTGGCGTATCCTTTCTCATTGAAGTTGGGCAAGGGTTAAGCACCCTCGACCGGTTTGGTTGTCATCAGCTTATACAGCTTAGTGTTCTTCGGGAACTTGTTTGCAAACGGTACAACTCGCCAATATATGCCCATCCCTGTGTAACGGCGGCAGCGTCCGGATTTACTACCGGTGGCGTTGAAGCGAACAGGGAGAAGATAATGCAAGCAAGCACGATTACCGCTCCCTCCAGCAAAACGGCACAGTAGCTTTTTATAAATCTCTTGCCCACGTTCTGTGATGGTTCTCACGCAAAAGTAGAAAGGGGAATCGGAGCAAGTGCTGTGTACATATATAGCTTGAAAAATCGTCCATATACCGTCATTATCATAATGAATGACAAAACCGTAATAAACAGTCCACCGATAAGCGTAACTGCCCACAATGGGATACTTTCAAAAAAAGCCACATTCCTCAATCTTTGTAATCATCTCAGCCGGTAAGGTTGTTTGGTTGGGTGTACCAAATCCCGCAGATGTCATAATTGTTGAAATCGTACCCTGTACGATATTAAATAGGGCAAGCATAAGTTCCAGACCATAGGTAATTACGCCTTTGGCAATGGCAAATCTGATGAACAGTTTTAATGCGTGTTCAGGTTTCTTAACATCGGTAAAACTTCCGCAGGTGCGAACCACACCGACGACAAAGAAAAGCACAAGCAAAGCAAGTCCGATTGCCTGAACTGCACCGTTGATGTTGACCATTACAGACCATATACTTCTGCCTTTGAACTGCTGCGGAGAAGTAGTAAGCAACTGCCATATTTCCGCAAGTTTACTATTCCAAGTGTCAAGGGCATTTTGGAAATTCTAAACTACCCAGTTATGCTCACAACGCTTTCGCCCTCGCTGAACATCAGGGCTTGGAGCAAGTTCGGGATAAGCAACTTGTAATTTTGCTCTTGACCTTCGTACGCTCTCAAAGTGGGGTAAGTGAAGTTCTTTATAGCAATTCATAATTACAGCAAAGGGCAATGTGCCTACATCCTGCTTTTCATATCGTTGATAGCAACGATTACAAACGAGCAGATAAAGTTTCATATCATCATTTTGTGCTTTCATATTCTCTCGGAGAATAGAATGCACTTGATTTTCTATTGTATTAGGATTGTTCATTTAATTCACTCCAAAAGAACAGTGGGCGGAGCTTTTCACTCCACCCACACAAGCGTTCCTTATTTCTTTTTGTTTTTAATCTGCAAGAAGATAAAGCCGCCGATAATAAAGGCGACTAATACAACTGCTACGATTGTTTTAGCGTCCATTACTCATTGTCCTCCTTCTTATTTTTTTCTGTACGCAACAACGGCTGTACCGACAATACCAAGGGCAGAAAGCCCTGCAAGTACAGTCCACAAGCCGACATTGCTGTTGTCGCCGGTCTTTAGTGTGTCTCTCAGCACATTGTGCATTTCCACAACAGTAGTTGAGCCAACCTTTACGGTTGCGGTCTTATCCGCAGGAAGCACATAAGCGACAGACACATTATCCTGAACCTCGGAAACGGTGTAATCGCCGATACGCAATCCTTCGATAATAATTTCGCCGTTCTTATTGGTTGTAAAGGTGCGGTCGTAACCGTTTGCTCCCGTTACTCTGAAAGTGAAGCCTTCAACATTTCCGTCAGAAGATGTTTTGACGATTTTCAGATTTCCTTTCATAGCTGTGTTGATAAATCCGACACCCACTTTATTTTCAACCTCATAGGTCATTTCATTTTCCTCGATGAACACGGAGTACACGCCCTTATCAAGCTCGAAGCCCTCTGGTGCTTTGGTTTCTCTTACAAGGTATTTGCCGTAAAGAAGTTCTTTCATTTCGTAGATACCCTTAGATGTTTCGTTGAGTGTACCGATAAGCTCGTCGCCGTCGTCCAGTTTGCCATCGCCGTTTACATCTTTGTAAACCTCAAAGGTCGCTCCGGTCAGCTTATTGTCCGGGTAATCTTCATCAACCTTTGTGAGTCTGATATTACCATGAACATACTTGTTGACAATTTCAACCTCGATAACCTGACCGTCCTCGAACACGATAACTTCATAGGAAGTGTCGTCAAGCACGAAGCCGGCAGGCTGCTCGATTTCTCTTACAATCCAGTTGCCATACGGTACTTTATCAAAAGAAAAGCTACCGTCTTTTTCAGAGGTAGCAGTCATCAATGCGTTTTCTTTTGTAAAGTCGGTTTCATCAACCTTAAACAGACCGAGTACAGCATCTCCCAGTGCTTCGCCGTTTTCGGTAATTTTCTTACCGGAAACAGAACCGTAAAAGAGTTTGTTCTTAATCGGGTTTCCATCGTTGACTGCAATCTCAACATTTGCGGTGTCCTGACTGGCATAGCTGAAAGTAAACGGATACTTGGCGTCGGAGAGAATATAATGCTCATCGGTTGCAAGTTCCCTTACATAGTAGCTTCCAAAAGGAAGGTCTGTTTTCAGTGTTACCTTTCCGTTTTCGGACAGAGAGATAATCTCAATCAGACCGTCTGCCGGAATGGAAGTACCACTTGCGGATACAATCTCCTCTGCGGCGAAAAGTCCGAAGCTGATATTCTTCATTTCATCGCTGTTGCCGATGTTGAAGATGTCGTTCTTTTCGATAGCCTTTTCAAGACTGACCGTTACTTTCTGCCTGTCGTTTACAAAGCTTGTGGCAGTTTCGGTTACAGCCACTTCCTGACCGGCATAAGTCAGCTCAACCTCGTGGGCTTCTTTGTTGATAACCATACCCTCCGGTGCGGTGATTTCAACCACCGTATATTTTCCGAGATAGAGTTCCTTGTTCTTTGCAAGACCGCTTTCGTCTGTCGTTACGGCATCTACAACCTCGCCCTTTGCGTAACGGAGTGTTCCATCGGGAGTAATAATATCTTCTGCTGCGGCAATTTCATATACCGCACCTGCAAGACCTTTCACTTCATAGGTAGGCTGATAGATAACATCGGTATTTTCCTCACCGGTCTTTTCAATGTTGACTATACCTTTCTGCGCCATATTTGGCTTATCCACCTTAATCACAGTAATTCCACCCTCATCGGAGGACTGTTCCTCTGCAACATCAAAGTACACCGGTGTGCTGTCAAGCACATATCCGTAAGGAGCTTGAACCTCTACAAGAGAATATCCTTTGCTGTATTCCAACTTTTCCGGTGTTACAAGCTGTCCGTTTCCGTCCGTGTAGAATGTGTCAATCGTGGTAGGGGTAGGATAAGTGAAGGTCATTGTAATCTGATTGCCCTCAGGGTCATAGAGCTTGAAGCCTGCTCCGGCATACGGAATGTTTTTTCCGCTTTCAGCGTCCACCTTAACCACCTTGATATTACTCTCAAAATTTGCGTTGTTGATAAGATAGCGGTAGGTCTGTCCGTTCTGAGAAATGAACACATCAAAGTCGTCCATTAACTCACGACCTTCCCAACCGGAGGTCTGATGAACGGTATATATGCCGTAAGGCATATCCTTTGTCTGATCAAAGCCGTTTTCATCACAGACAATCACATCTCTTTCACCTTCCTCGGCTGAATTAAAGCTGCCGGAAGATTTGAGATAGATTTCAAAGGTTGCACCGCTTTCAGGTGTTTCAATCTGTGTTTCGCCGTCATCGATATGCTTGATAATAGCGATATTGCCTTTCATAATCTGTTCGGTTACATCATTTGCGGTCTGATTGTGTTCCACAGTATAAAGCTGCGGTTCAGCACCGACCTTATGGATTGTACTATCGAGAAGATAACCCTCGGATGGTGTGATTTCATGGATTGTCCAGTCATTATCACAGACATATTCCTTTGTTGTGAGCTGTCCGTTCTTATCCGTAACATACTTATCCACAAGGGTTTCGCCCTTATAGATACCGTAAACTGCTCCTGCAAGAGTAGCGTCGCCCTGCGGTGTGCCTTCCTCTCGGTCGCTCTTTGTTACGGTTACGCTGAACTTTTTGAGAATGTTCGTGAAGTTCCTTGTAGTTACTTCTTTCCAGTTAATCGGTGAGGTCTGATTTGCCGGCACGACATAACGGATTGCGGTATCAACTTTCTCAATGGTGTATGGGGTAGTACCACTGATAAGCACATCGCTGAACAAAGCGACGCCGTTTTTATCTGTTACGGCATATTCATCGACCTCAATACCGGCAAGGGAAGTTCCGTAAAGGCGAAATGTGACACCCTCAACCCAACTATCCTTCGAGGATTTGATAACCTGAAGATTACCTCTTTTGAGAACATTATTGAAGTTGACCTTTGCCACTTGCCCGGCAACGACAGTTATTCTGTGAATCTCCTGCGGAACATATTTGTCGATAGACTGTTCCGTTATCGTGTAAACGCCGAGCATAAGGTTATCAAGCTGGAATTTACCGCCGTTAGCGGTTGTTACCGTCTGATTGACTCCGTTACCGCTGATAGTAAACTTAATGCCGTCAACCTTGCCGTCCTCACTTGTCTTGACAATCTGACAAGAACCGTAGCTGACCTTCATTTTTACAAATCCGCTGACAAGGTTGCTGACTTTCTGAACATAAGTAACCACATCCTGAATACCTTTGCCGTTCTGATGGATACCGTCAGTCCATACAACTACACTTCTGCGGATACCGTTTTTCTTTGTGGCTTTGATTGTAAATTCCTTGCTTGGTGCGGTATCCATTGAAACAGTCAATTTATTCACACTGGTTGAAAAAGATACACCGTCAATATTTGCCGAGAAGGTATAATTGCCAAGCACTCCGTTTGAGTCGGTAAGAGTAGTAACATACTTGCTTCCGTCCCATTTGAGTTCGTTCACCTTTGCAGAACCGCTTGACCTTGTGCAGAAGCTCGGAACTTTTGTGTGGTTCTGAACGCTTATTACCATACTGTTGTAGTAAGACAAGATTTTACTGCGGAGAGGGTGTCCGGAACTGACACAGCTTAAAACCGCATCGCAGCTTCCGGGCGAAACGTGATTGAAGCTTGCGTCTCTTTCTCCGACAATCGTTTCCCAAATCAGAATCTGTGTGGCATAAGCGTGTGCAATGCAGTTAGCATCGCTTTCGTTTTGAGAGTTCCAACTTGTGGAGAGACTACCTCGATAGCCGTACTGTAAGATACGACCGATAAGCAGGCGAATATCATCACCGGAAATAGTTCCGTTAGGACTAATATCGTTGTAGAAGTTTTCGCCCTTTTCGGTAAGTGTGTCTCCAGTCCGCTGACCTGTACCCGGCTCAATACAGTAGGCGATATTGCCTGAATATGAGCCAATGGCACGAAGTCCCGTATGGGCAGTCGATAACCCTTTCTAAACGTTCATATAGTTGAGATTGCCGTGTCCCAATTGACCGTTATTGTTAGTATCTCCGCTTCGGGGATAGTCAACAAGTACACATCGGCTTTTTCTCCGATGGCTGCAAAGGCTGTCGTCGCCCCAATGCTCATAAAAGCAGGAAGGCTCATAACCGTCGCAAGCATAAGTGAGACGGCTTTCTTTAACTTTGTTTTAACCATTGCGTTTTCCTCCTTGAAATGCAAAAACGCACCGATTTTACTCAGTGCGTCCGCTTAAAATTATTTTGTTTTAGCAGTAGCCGATATAGATGTTGTACTCCGTATCGGATAGCTTTTCTGTCCATATCCACACAGCGGTAAAACCCTCGCTGTTCTTGTATCGGTTCAGTCTGCTTTCAATATCAGACTTGATACCGCTTCGGTTTGGATTTGCAGATATGGGGTTGTCTCAACATTCCGTCGTCGTGCTGTCAAGGGAAAGACCTATGCTCACAGCATACTCTTTTGCGTAGCTCACATAAGGGCTGACATCAAAGACTTGCTTTGGCGGTTCTGCCGGTTTTTCAGCCGGCTTTTCTTCCGACTTCTTTTCGGTAGTCGTTTGTCCTTTTGGCTGTTCCGGTTGCTTTTCGGGTACAGCCTGCGTCGGTGTCTGCTGCGGTGTTTCTGTCTTTGGCTTTTCGGTTACTGGATTATCGGCACTTTTTTCTTCAGCCGGTTTTGTCTGAACAGTTGCGACTGTCTGACTTTCTGCGGTTGATTGGCTTTCATCTGCCGTAATCGTTGCTTTTTCACGAACTGCTGACTTTTCCGTTTCTTCCTGAGAATGCGTTTCAGTATTACCAGCCGGAAAAGAAGTCTCTGTTTTCGTAATCTCCTGTGCAGCTTCTTTGGCTGTGTTACCGTTGCAACCTACAAGAAAAATCATAAGGCAGGCAAGAACGCAAGTTATCAGCCTGTTTTTCATATTCATCGCTCCTTTCGCCTTAATCGTAATCAAATCCGGTCAAAACATCAAAGGTGCGAATAGCTGAACTTTTCAGCATAACAGACATTTTGCTTTCACTCCAAATGTGCGAACCCTTTAATAGACAGCTATAAGTTATAGAGATAGATAAATTCAAGGGAGATTGAATATATTTTTCAGCAGGCAAATAGCTGGTATATAGGGGTTAGAGTGTGAGAAAGGGTGAAGGCTATCGGCTGTCTTGGTCGGCTCTGCTACGCAAAAACTTGTTGTAATGCTCCAATGCCTTGCACACAAAATCCTCCGTCTGACTTATGGGAATGTTCTTTGGGATAAGCTGTCGAACCCTGTCGCCCCTCAAAACGATTTTCTCATTTTGGTTTGGCTTTTACTCCGACATAATTGACTGTACCGCTTCCGTTGTGAGTTTACCTTCTTCAAAGAATTTTCGCATACGGATAGTTTGGTCGTGAGACGGAGTAGCGTCGTTCAGGTCGATTTCATCAACTACATCACGCTGACTGTCCTCATCAAGATAAGACAATTCAACTGCCGGTCGCATTTTAATTCGCACCTCATCAACATAGTCCAACAGTTCGGGAACAAGTTTTGTAAGGCGAATATATCGGTGAATCTGATTTCTACTGTCGCCACATTCTTCGCTCATCAAATCAAGACTTTGCTTTCCACGTAAATCAATCCCCATTGGGGATGAATTATCTTTACTTGGTCTGCCCGCCTGTCTTTTCATTGCTTCACTTCTCATTTTATAAGCAAAGGCTTTTTTCCGAGGGGAGTATCTGTGAGCGTTGGTAGTTACTTTCAACCATAAGGATTGTTGCTTCGTCCGGTTCAGCTCAACGACCTCACAGCGGAGCGTATCAAAACCGGCAAGTTCGCAGGCTCTTTTTCGTCTGTGTCCTGAAATAAGTTCGTATCCGCCATCCTCTTTCTGCCTAACCGTAGCCGGGGTGATAATCCCTCGTTCCTTGATACTCTCAACGAGCTGTGCCATATCCTCATCATCACGCACCTTAAAAGGGTGATTGGGGAAATCGTCAATCTCTGTTAATGGAATATCTCGGATTTTTGAAAGTTTTTCTTCGTCTCTCTGCTCCTGCGTAGAAAATAAATCATCGAGCTTCGTGAGAGTGAAGTCGCTCTTTCTTCCTGCCATCGGCTAACACCTCCTTCGTAAATTCGGTGTACGCCTTTGATACCGTACTGTTGGGTTCGTAGGCAAAAATGCTCTTGCCTTTGGAAGAAGTCTCTGCGGCTTTAACGGCAATCGGTATATATGTGCGATACATCTTGATTTGATTACCGAAGTTTTCTCTCAGAGCTTCTACCGTGCTTTTAGCGACGTTGGTACGGCTATCCACCAACGTGGGAATCATACCGTCAATCTTCAAGTTCGGATTGATACGCTTCTTAACTCTTGAAATGGTCTGAACAAGCTGCGTCATTCCTTTTGCCGGTAGATATTGAGCCTGAACAGGAATAATGACGCTGTCTGCCGCAGATAAGGCATTGATTGTTACCATATCGAGGGAAGGCATACAATCAATAAGTACATAATCGTATTTGCCATTCATTTCGCTGAGGTAATTTCTCAATGCTGTTTCTCTGCTTATTGTATTAACAAGGTTAAACTCCATTGCAGAAAGCTCAAGGTTTGCAGGAACAAGGTCTACATCTTCCTCGTGGTGCAGAACACCGACCATAGGGCCATTCATCGTCTCATTTATTACATCTGTGAGTTTCGTTGCAAGCGTGATACCCAAGCTGTCCGTATCCTGCCAACCGAGACAGGTCGTTAAATCGCCCTGCGTGTCTGCGTCAATGAGCAATACTTTCTTTCCCTGCATAGCAAGACCGACCCCGAGATTTACCGTAGTGGTTGTCTTTCCAACTCCGCCTTTTTGATTGCATATAGCAATCGTTTTGCAGTTCGACACTTTGTGCATCCTCCTTTTGTAGTATTCATAGCCATCGCAGTATGGCTATGTACTTGACCGGCTCATTTCCTAACCGGTCAGGCAATATTTGTTCTCAACACCCCTTGCCGAGCAAACGCTCACGGGAAGTCACTAAGGAACAGACAGCTCATCTGTATCATAGGAATTTCACCTCTGCCGGGTTCTCCGCCAGCTCCGTAGAGAAGTATCATTATCATTCTGAATGTCATCGCCGTAACAGTGGCAACCTGTTACTTATACTGGGAATTCTCGCTGTCCTGCAAGGCAGAAGTCAAGGCGTACCCGATAAGGTGGCTAAATTCATCAGAAATAAAGTCTTAGTGACCTGTGTATTCAGTTTTCAAAGTACAAGTGAAAGGCTTCCGTTTTCGTGGTTCGGAATTAACCCATTCACTTGTTTGAAATGGGAGAGCGTTTTTTGGGGGTGTTTTTTCAAAATTTCTTAAATATTTTTTTGAATGCAAAAAAAACGCCTATTCTCCTCAAATTAGAGGTCAATAGACGGCTGATAGAAATGTTCATAATTTAGATGTTTATTTTGTTCTTAATAAATGATAAAGTCCTGTTCAAGAGCTTTCATCAAGCACATTCTTTCACATATATATATATTTGATTTTGAGCTTTCTTATCTTGGCAGAAAGCACTTTACAAAGAACATCGTCAACTTCATCGGTGTATCTACCTTGTGAAATTAGGTTGTTCTTCAAGCGAACAAGGGACTGAATAGTCTGTCTGTATTCATCATCGGAAAGATATAAATGATATTTCTGTTCTTTCAAAGCAACCACCTCCTGTACTGCAATTATATAACAGGAAATGGTATAGGTGCAGTTTGCGAATAATCCTCTATTATTGAAAAATGAACGAATTAACAGGGTAACGACCGCCTTGTCCATTAGCAGACGGAGAATTTGCTAATGAAAATTTGTGTTTTTTTCGTTTTTGCTGTTTCTTCGTAAAAATGAAAAAGCACCGGAAACCCTTGATTTTACTGGGTTTTCCGGCGGAGTTTTTGGCGTTCCCGAGGTGATTCGAACACCCGACCTACCGCTTAGGAGGCGGTCGCTCTATCCAGCTGAGCTACGGAAACATCTTTAAAATCTATTCAATTATAGGTACAAACTTACTCAATGTCAATCGCCTTTGCCCGAAAGGCGGTCGTTATAACATATTCTTAGGAGGCGGATGCTCTATCCAACTGAGCTACTGGCGCATATTTAATTTATGAGGCTACTACCCATCTATTGGGGAATACTTTTAGGTTCTCTTAGGAGCGTGACCTCTATCCAACTGAGTTGCTGAGACGTGTTAAATCGGGGTCATAAAGTGTACTGTGTTATTGTACCGCACGGCGGCGCATTTGTCAATCATATTGGATTTTCGCGCATTGAAATATACACAGAAAAAGCTTTGAAATCCCATGCAAATTTTCCGCAAAAGGCAAGGCTCTGAGTGGCTTTTGCCTTGACGCTTTTCGCTTTTTCGTCTATACTGATATATGTATGAAAACTTATGGAAACCAAACACCGCGGGCATCGGGAAATGTGCCTGCACGGAGAAAAAGGATTAAGGAGCCCGATACATGGTTTTTGCCGATTTGTTCTTTATCTATGTCTTTTTGCCGCTGTGCCTCATCTGTTACGGCCTCGCCAAAAAGCTCAGCACCAAAAACATCGTGCTGATTGTCTTTTCACTCATCTTTTACGCTTGGGGCGAGCCGCTTTGGATTTTGCTTTTGCTGTTCAGTTCATTCTTTAACTGGTTCATCGGCATATTGATCGGCAAATTTCGGGATACCCCGCGCGCAAAGTTAGCCGTTGGCGGCGGTATTTTGGTAGATATTCTGCTTTTGCTCATCTTTAAGTACAGCGCGTTCATTGTGGAAAACCTGAACGCCGTTTCGGGCGCGGCCATTCCCGTGCCGCAGATCACGTTGCCCATCGGTATCAGCTTCTACACGTTCCAGGCTATCTCCTACATTTTGGACTGCTACTGGGAAACGGTGGACGTGCAGCCGAAATACCACAAATTCCTTTTGTACCTGTCCCTCTTCCCGCAGCTCATCGCCGGCCCGATCGTGCGGTACAGCGTTGTAGAGCAGGAGATCGACAACCGCTCCGTCAACGCGACCGACCTATGCGAAGGTGCGCTGCGCGTGATCCTCGGTCTTGCGAAAAAGGTCATCATCGCGAACAATTTGTGGTCCATCGTCAACACGTTCTTCGGCAAGGACATCACAGGACTTTCCGTGCTCGGCACATGGTACACCATCATCGTGTATTCGCTGTATGTTTACTTTGACTTCAGCGGTTATTCCGATATTGCCATCGGCCTCGGTCGCATGTTTGGCTTCCACTTTGACGAAAACTTCCGTCATCCGTTTGCCTGCACCACCATTGCGGAGTTCTGGCAGCGCTGGCACATCTCCCTCGGCTCCTTCTTCCGCGACTACCTTTTGTACGTGCCGTTCTTCGGTAAGCCGCGCAAGTATTTCGGCCTGTTCCTTGTTTGGTTCTGCACCGGTCTTTGGCACGGTGCCGCATGGAACTTCATTTTATGGGGCCTTTACTACGGCTGCTTCATGCTGTTCGAGCAAAAAATGGGCAAAAAGCGCATGAAAAAGTGGCCGATCGTGTGGAAGCACGTGTATACGAAGCTTGTCATCATCCTCGGCTTCGGCATCTTCTATTTTGAAGATCTCGGCCAGCTTGGTCAGTTTTTCCTCAATATCACGGGCATCAGCATGATTGCGAACGGCGCGCCGTTTACGGACCCCATGACGTTCTCCTCCCTGCGCAACAACATCTTTCTCATTTTGTTCGCGATTCTCGTCAGCTGTCTCTTATACAC